>JAEEGG010018950.1_pt1 | contig 13939 bp, 13 predicted proteins | sample 9134161 | NCBI WGS metagenome assembly JAEEGG01 (sample SAMN16246543, study PRJNA631951) | gut metagenome | biome: gut microbiome; feature: rumen; material: CR-attached | host: Bos | place: Iran: Karaj | collected 2018-10 | reverse complement strand
AACCTGGATATCCTTGTATATCCACTTCTCCAGTTCATCGCCCCACTTCTCCATATCAGTTCGCAAGAGGCGCAAGACGATTTCCTTCGAAGCCTTCCATATCAGTTTCCCCCCAACAGGTATAAACTCCACAGCAGTCCCAGGTCCACCATGCAAGGCATCCCTAATAAACCCTCGCTTCTCTCTACCAACTACGACATTACCGCAGTTTGAGCATTCTTGGATATATTTTTGTTTCATGTCTCATGTTCGTAGTTAATCGAAATCTTCGAATCATATCATTTTAGGTGCAAAGATAGAGAAATTCTACGAGATATCATCATAATCAATCGCTTTTTTTGAAGGCCAGAAGAGCCATGTTGGAAAGATTGTTGGAAATCAACGACCTAGTCACGGGTACTTGAGTTCACAAAGTGCCTGACACACAGTGATACAAAAATGGATGTCGCACTTTGCGATATCCATTTTCTATCGAATCTCAAGATCTCAAGTTTACCTTTAGCCATGTGAAGGAACGGGATACTTTTGGTTACAATATCTAACGTCATAATCTGCCTCCGATTTTAAGTTTCTGGGTGCAAAGATAGAGGGATGGACGGACAGAATGTGTCTGACTTGATACAAATTTAAGGGATTACCCGCTCTAGGCATACTCTAAGCATACTCTAGCCATACTCTAAGCAGCCTCTTGAGTATGGCTAGAGTAAGCCAACAGCTTGACAAGTGCTTGCCTAATATGAAATAAGATTAAGGTAACAGATTCTTTTATCTGTTCCCCAAAGATGAGAGAATGTCGTACTTTTGCTGTGTCGGAGGGAGCGTTTACGGGATTTAATTCCAGAACTTTTTCCTATTAATTCCAGAAAGTTCTACTATTAATACTAGAAACTTGCCTCTGGGGCCAGGCCCCAAGTTGCATTTGACATTTTGATTTTTCCTTTGCCCTTTATTTGGCTTTCTTGATGTATTTCTTGCCGTTCTGGATGTACACGCCCGTGTTCGGATTATCGTTTAACTGCTCGCCAGCCATGTTGTAGATGGCAGCGGAACGGGTTGTGTTAAAAGACTTCGGGGTATTTATCCTTGTGCCCCCCGCTGCCAATTTTGCATATTCGGCACGGGCTGCAGCTATGTCGGCCAGGAACTCTTCGTTAGTGTGGAGCCTTGCATATCCAGCAGAAGCCAGAATTCGCCCTGCATCGACATCGCTCTGCCAATGGTAGCCTGCGATGACACGGCTCTGCCCCCACTGGAAGCCGAGTGCCAACAGATCGTCCTGAGCGGCGGGATTGATTTCACAGAGCAACAGAGTCATTGCCCAGCCTCGTATAGAATGCCCCGAGGGGTATGACCCGTTATCGCGCAGGAGATCCTCGTCTTTGGGTATCAGGGTAGGTTCATTGTATCGGACATAAGGCCGCATGCGTATGAATGTGGTCTTGGGCTTCGTAGCACAAAGGCGTATAGTGAGTACGCCTCGGGTCAGCACATAAAAGATATAGGGCGTCTTCTCTTTCGAAATCTCCATGCCGAAAGGCTTACTGAACTGTTCGGCCATGTCGGGTATTTCCGACACCTCGTGATCAATGGCCTGCTGGGCACGTTCTTCGTCCATCCGCTCCCCCTTGCCCCACATATATTGAGTAAGGTCGTAGGCGAACTGTGTGGAATTTGGCTCTGGCGGTGCTGGTAGCCAATTGACGGCATTGGGCAGTTCGTCAATATCAAAATACATCGCCTCATTGTCAAGAGGAATATCCGTCTGGGCTTGAGTGCTTAAAGTAGTCACGGCGGCTGCGGCCAGTAATAGAATTCTTTTCATATCTGTTTAGTTTAGATTTTTTGCAAAGATAGTGTTTTTTTCAAAAAACGTATTGGTTTAGTAATATTTAACCAACAGATTTACCTAAAAAAAGTTTCAGGCGCTATGGAAGGGATAGAACAGGGTGACGGAGAGGACGATGACGACAAACATGATGAGGGCAAAGGGCCAGCCGTAGCGCCAGAGCTCGCTGCGGGAGTACTGGCCGCGCACCATGACATTGGTGATGTGGCCTGTGGAGAACGGAGTGCAGAAATTGGAGGCAACGGCCAGCATGACGGCCACGGCGAAGGGCAGCGGATTGCAGCCCAGATCGACGGCCATATCGAGGGCAATGGGTAGCATGAGCACCACTGCGGTGTTGTCGTAGAGCACCTGGGTGAGCACGATGGAGATGGCGGTAATGAAGATGATAGCGGTGACTGGCGACGATCCACATAGGGTAAGAATCAAGTCGGAGGCGACATCGGACAGTCCAGAGGTGTGGACTGCCTCGCCCAAAGCCTGCGACCCCGCGATGACAGTGACGAGCGTCCAGTTGATGCCGCTCCACCTGTTCTTATTCTGGAAGTTACCCATCAGGCTGGTGACGATGGCGCCCAAGAAGGCGGCTCGCATGAGGGGCATCAGATTGAAGACGGAAGTGAGGATGATGGCCAGGAGAATGAGGCTGCTGGCGATAGTGTGCCAATCGTAGCTGTAGACATCGGACGAGGTCTGAGAGATGACGACGTTAGTCAGGCGATGCCAAGGGAGCTTGGCGCCATGGAGCACCATCATATCGCCTTCCTGGAGCTCGACCTCACGGATGCTCTCGCCAAGGAATACGCCGTTGCGGCAGATGGCAATGCCCGTGACGCTGTAACGCTGCTCGAACTGGGTCTCGGAGAGTCGACAGCCTATCAGATAGCTCTTGGGCGCGATGGCTGCCACCTGGTAATGCGTGGTGAGCTTCTTGAGGACGCTGGACTTGGAATTAAGGTCGTTCTCGACCACCAGCTTCCACTTTTGCTGGATGCGGCGGATGGCGTCGAGCTTGCCTGCGAAGACGAGACGGTCGCCGCCCATCACCTGGATATCGGGATGGATATGATCTTCCTCTTTCACCTCATTGTCGAAGGCTTGTATCTTCACCAGGTAGAAGTCCTCGCCAGCGAAGATGCCTGCCTCGGAGAGCGTCTTGCCCCACAGCGGGGAGTCGCTGGGCACGATGAGCTCTACGCAGTAGTCGCGGAAGGTATCGGCCAACTCCTCGGAATTGAGATGATCAGTCAGACGATCACGGAAAAGCTGGATGGCCACAAGGCCAGCCACCATACAGGCCAGACAGGCGGCCAATGGGGCGAAGAAGGGCATGTCGTTGCCCGTGATCGAGGTGTACATCTCCGACCAGATCAGGTTGCTGGAGTTGCCGATGACCGTCATGGCACTGCCGAAGCTGACGGCATAGGCCACGGGCAGCAGCAGGCGCGACGAGGCGATATGGTTCTTATGGGTCCACTCGTTGACGGAGCCGTACATGATGTTACCCAGGGCGACATTGGGGATGAAGCCGCTGAGCAGAGCCGTCAGGGAGGTAACGCGCAGCAACGAGCGGGGCATGCTGACATACTTGCCCAGCAACTGGCGGGAGAGCCAATGCAGGGCACCCGTATTGGCCATGGCTGCGACAACGAAGCCCAGAAACACGATGACGAGGGCACCGCGAGAGACGAAGCCGCGGAACGTCTGCTCTTCGCTCAGCACGCCCGTAAACAATAGAATGGCCATGCACATGATGAACACGGCATCCATCTTGATGCGGGTCTTGACGAGCAGAAAGAGCGTCAGCAGGGCTGTAGCCAGGGTGATCCACGCGGCGGTTGTCATATCGGGGGGGAAATGCGGTTTATTCCTTGAGCTCTGTGGCTGAGTAGTTGATGCGGAGGGCGTATGAGCGCTGGAGGGCGCGCTTCACCTGACTGATGATGCGCATGGGGGCCTTGCGATCAGCACGGAAGCTGACGGTGAGGTGCTCGGCATTCTCGGGGGGCATCGACTGGCGGATCTGGCTGATGCGGGCACTGAGGTCCTCTGGACGCACGATGGAGCCATTGACCTGTACCTGCCACTTGCCGTCGAGCTGACCTACGTAGACATTGACGACGGAGGGGCGATTGGCCAACTTCTGTACCTCCTTAGCCTGGGGCACCTGCAGGCGCACTTTCACCTCGTCGGAGCGCATGTGGGTGACAATCATGAAGAAGAAAAGCACGGTGAAAATGAGGTCGGGCATCGACGCCATGTTCAGTGAGGGCACGCCTTTATCGCGAGCCGTGGAGCGGAACATACTCTTCATGGGTTTCATGGGCGACCTCCTTCCTCGACAAGTGACTCACTGATGCGCTGGGGGTAATACTCGTTGACGGCTGCGCGCTCCTCGCTGTTGCAATGGGCATAGTCGTGACCGTAGTGCTTGAGGGCGTACTGCTGGCGCAGGGCGTGATAGGCACCCACGATGGCATCCTGCATACGGAAATAGGTCTCGTAGGTGGAGGCGGGATCGGCCTCGATGGAGATGACGTGCTGCTCGCGATTGACAGAGGCCAGCGACACCACCCGCTCGGAAAGTTGCTGGGGGGTGACAACGGCATCGTCGCAATGGATCTGATTGTCGGCATCGATGGTGACACGCATCACAAGATCCTTCTGGATATCCATCGGTTGCTCTTGCTCCAGGGGCGGGGGTGCCATCTGGCGCAGGAGTCCCTTCTCCGTATCCATCGACGAGGTGACGAGGAAGAAGATGAGCAGCATGAACGAGATGTCGGCGGTCGACGTCGTGTTCAGCTCCGGAATCTGCCTATGATCGCGCTTACGAAACATCCGATAATCAGAAGGATTGAGGTATAGATAAACATATCGGTGGCCTTGAGCCAGAAGACGTCGGCAAACCGCTCACCATTGGTGACAACGGGATCGGACGAGCCCAGAAGGAAGGTGACGAGCAGGAGGAGCACGAAGCCCACAGCCACGCACCAGCCGATGCGCCCTGCTGGGACACCATTGATGATATCGTCGCCCTTACGACGGTTGCGCAGCCCATGCCACACGCTATAGGCCGACACCAGAAGGGCAGCTCCCACCATGATGTACATCAGCCAAAGCATCAAGTCGGCAAAAAAGGGCGTTACGATAGTATTCATATTTTTTGTTTACTGTTTACAGTTTACGGTTTACAGTTTACAGTTTACGGTTTATAGTTTATGGTTTAACTTATAAGCTGTAATGAGGTCGAGCAGGGTGATGGCCGACTCTTCCATCTGCGACGTCAGGCGCTCGATCTTCGAAAGGATATAACTGTAGAAGAGCTGCAGGATGAGGGCCACGACGATACCGAAGATAGTGGTGATAAGAGCCACCTTCATGCCCTGAGCCACAATCGTAGGTCCGATATCGCCTGCCTGCTGTATCTGGTCGAAGGCCATCACCATACCGATGACGGTGCCCAGGAATCCGAGCGAGGGAGCCATGGCGATGAAGAGCTTGATCCACGAGCAGCCCTTCTCAAGGTTGGCTGCCTGCAGACCACCGTAGTTGGCAATGCTGCGCTCGATGGCGTCCATGGGCTGGTGGATGTGGAGCAGTCCCTGATAGCACACACTGGCCACTGGGCCTCGCGTGTTGCGGCAGAGCGTCTTGGCGCCCTCCACATCGTCGGCCTTCAGGCGCCCCTCGATATCCTCCATCAGCTTGTGGGCCTTGATCTCCGAGAGCGTCAGGTAGATGATGCGCTCGATACAGAAGGCGAGTCCCAGCACGAGAGCCAGGGCCACGAGCGACATGAAGCCTGCGTTGCCATCGATAAACTTGGTCTTCAACTGTTTGTGGAAACCGCCCTCCTCGTCGATATCTGCCCCAGCATCGCCCATCGCCATCATATCGATGGCCATGGAATCGGCATCGGCTACTGAATCGACTACTGACACGGAGTCTGGCAAAGTTTTGTCTTGTGCGCGAACGGTTTGCATAACACTGAGCAAACCTATCATCGAGAACAGAATTATCAGTCTTTTCATAAACTTTTAATATTTAAGCGGAGAGAACAGGATTCGAACCTGCGAGCCAGTTTTGCCGGCTACACGCTTTCCAGGCGTGCCTCTTCAACCACTCGAGCACCTCTCCAAACATAAAAGCGGATGCAAAGGTAATACTTTTAAGTGAAAAGTGAAAAATGGGACGTGAAAAATTAATAATCTTTATCATTTTAAGCCTAGGACACGAACAGCATTCTCCGACGTCAGACGAGACACTTCCTCTTCACTCACCCCATAGACCTCTGCCAGATGACGGCACACATAAGCCACGAAGGCTGGCTCGTTGCGCTGGCCACGCATGGGCACTGGCGCCATATAGGGGGCATCTGTCTCGAGCACGATACGACTCAGGGGCACGGCCTCTGCCAGCGTGGCGGGCAGTTTGGACTTCTTGAAGGTGAGCACGCCACCGATGCCGAGTACGAAGCGATCGAAGCTGAGCAACTCGCGCGCCTCGAGCTCATTGCCCGTAAAACAATGGAACACGCCGCCCGGCAGATCGTCCTTATACCTTTTTAATATATTAACGAGCTCGTTCTGTGCCTTTCGGCAATGGATCATCAGGGGCAACTGCAATTCGACAGCCCAGCGCACCTGCTCCTCGAAGGCTTCGAGCTGTTCGTGCTCGAACTCACGGCTCCAATAGAAATCGAGGCCTACCTCGCCGATGGCTTTGATACTCGTGGAAGGTGGAAGGTGGAAGGTGGAAGGTGGAAGGTGGAAGGTGGAAGGTGGAAGGTGCTGGCGGATATGGGATAGGACCTCGCGCCAATCCGACTTTACTTCTTCGGGGTGAAGGCCCAGCATGGGGAAGCAGTAGCCCTCATAGCGATGGCAGAGATCCAGTACCGTCTGGCACGACTTCAGGTCGATGCCTGGTACACCGACAGCCTCCACCCCTGCCTCACGGGCACGGGTGATGACTGTCTCGAGATCCTGGGCGAACTCTTCGCCGTCTAAATGGCAATGGGTGTCAATCATTGAACATTAGCTCTGACGGTTCATGAGGGCGGCAGCGTAGGCCTTCAGCTCGGCCTTGCGATCCTCAGCAACACTGACCTTTGCCAGACAGGCAAGGGCTTTGGCATAACACTCCTCCATCTTCTGTTCGCAGAGCTGACGGATGCCGATCTCGTCGTAGAGACGGGTAACTGCCTTCACTTTCTCCTCGCGATCGAAAGTCGTCGCATCTATCCACTTGAAGAGTTCTGCGCGCTGGGCATCGTTGGCACGATTCACGGCATTGATAAGCATATACGTCTTCTTGTTCGACGTGATGTCGCCTCCGATGTTCTTACCAAACACCTTGGGGTCGCCATAGACATCGAGCAGGTCGTCCTGCAACTGGAAGGCGAGACCGATCTGCTCACCAAACCTGTAGATGTTCTCCTGATCTTCCTCAGAAGCGCCGGCGAGGATAGCTCCGATCTTCACGGCACAGGCCAGCAGCACGCTCGTCTTCAGGCGGATCATCTCAATATACTCCTCCTCGCGCACGTCGTTACGGGTCTCAAACTCCACGTCGAGTTGCTGTCCCTCATCAATCTCAATGGTGGTATCGAGGAAGGTACGGAACACCTGGTGCAATTTCTCCTTATCGCAGTCGAGCACACGATCGAAGGCCTGCAGCAGCATGGTGTCGCCCGAGAGGATGGCCTGATTGGCATCCCACTTCTTATGGACGGTGGCATGTCCACGCCGCATATCGGCATTATCCATCAGGTCGTCGTGCAACAAGGTAAAGTTGTGATAGGTTTCTAGACCGATGGATGACCTCATGATGCGCTCAGGATCGTCGCGATAGAGATTGTAGGCGAGAAGCATCAGCACAGGGCGCACGCGCTTGCCTCCTAAGGAGAGCACGTACTTGATTGGTTCATACAGGGTAAAGGGCTTACGATTGTAAGCCAGCGAGTCGAGCGCCTCGTTAACCTTCTTGAGTAATTCTTCTGATTTGTACATATCTTGAAATTTAATGTTTAATCTCACATATTGAACACAATGGGTATGCAGACCTTCGTGCGACAGGGTTTGGCATTCATCACACCGGCCTGCCACTTGGGCATCATGCGCAGCACGCGCAGCACCTCACGATCGCAGGCGGCATCGAGATGCTCTACCAACTCCAAATCAGAGACGCTGCCATCGACATTGACGATAAACTGCGCCACCACCTTGCCCTTCACGTTCTGACGCTGCGAGGAGGCAGGGTACTTCAGGTTCTTCGTGAGCCACTTCATGAACTCGGCAGCACCGCCAGGGAACTGAGGCAGATCCTCGACCACACGGAAATCGACAGGCTCGTTATACATATCCACCACCTCGGGCTTCTCCTCCTCTGCCAGCTTCTCGGGCTCCTCAACCACCTGAGGCTCCAATGCTTCAGGGGGAAGCTCCACTTCATTCTCCACCAGATGCAGCTCCTCGCTCTGCTTCTTCTCCACCTGCTGCTCCTGTGGCAGCATCATGGGGATCTCGTCGGGCTCTCGCTTCAGCGGCGACAGTTCCATCTCTGCTTCGAGATCCTCGTCATTGTCGAAGAAGGTCCAGCCGCTGTCGCTGCTGTTCCACTCTAAGGCAACGAAACAAACAGCGAGCACCACAATCAGTCCCAGCAGGAACCCTTGCACGCGCCGCTGCTCTAAATCTGCATCTCGACTCTTCTTGACTTCCATTCGTTTATAATAAAAACGTTTTTTTGACGTTATTTACTTATAAGTGACCACAAAGGTACAAAAAAGAAGTGAAAAGTGAGAAGTGAGGGGTGAAAAGTGGAAGAAATTAAGAATTATTTCGTAATTTTGCGACCGATTAAGTTTAGAGTTTAGAAATGAAATGTATAAGATATGGGAAAAAGGGATTGAGCCGGGGGACAGGACTCTGGCTGCTCAGACTGTGTCTGATACTTTTCATTTTTCACCTTTCACCTCTCTCTTCTGTCGCCCAGGAGAGTGAGACGGCCTATAACTTCCTGCGACTGCCTGTCAGTGCGCATGTGGCTGCCGTGGGAGGCGACAACATCACACTCACTGACGACGATGCCACTCTGATCTTCCACAATCCTGCACTCATCAACGGCGTGAGCGACAAGACGATCAACTTGAACTTCATGACCTTCATGCAGGGATCGAAGACGGCCAGTGCCGCCTTTGTGAAAGGGGCTGGCGATCGCGGCACGTGGGGTGCGATTGCCCAGTACATGGACTACGGCTCGATGAAGCAGACCACTGCCAACAACGAGGATCTGGGCAAATTCTCTGCGCGTGACATCGCCGTGGGAGGCTCGTTTGCCTACGCACTCACCAACAAGCTCAGCGGTGGTATCACGGCAAAGTTCATCTCGTCGCATATCGCAGGCTATAACTCGCTGGCCGTAGGCGTTGACCTCGGACTGAACTTCTACGACGAGCAGCACGAGTGGAGCCTCTCTGCCGTAGCCCGTAACCTGGGTGGACAGGTGAAAGCCTACGACGACGATTTTGAGCGCATTCCCTTCGACCTGCAGATAGGTGTGAGCAAGCGCCTGGCAGCTGCTCCGCTGAGATTCCACGTCACCATGAGCCGCCTGACAGAGTGGAATGACGGCATCGGGCGCCATTTCGCCATCGGAGCCGATCTGCTGTTAGGTCAGAGCATCTATCTGGCAGCGGGCTATAACTTCCGCAGGGCATCGGAGATGAAGATCAGCGACTCGGATGGTTCCTCTGCCCACGGCGCTGGTCTCTCACTGGGAGCCGGACTGCAGCTGGAGCGCTTCAAGCTCCACATCGGCTACGGCAAGTATCACGTGAGTGCCTCATCATTACTGATTAACATATCATACGCATTATGAAAAAGATAACGATTGCCATCGATGGCCACAGCTCGTGCGGAAAGAGCACGATGGCCAAGGACCTGGCCCGCGAGGTGGGCTACGTCTATGTCGACACGGGTGCGATGTACCGCAGTGTCACACTCTACGCCCTGCGCAAGGGTCTGTTTAATGACGACGGGAGCGTTCGTACCGATGCCCTCGAAGCCGAGATGCCGCATATCCGCATCTCCTTTAAGTTCAATCCTGAGACTGGGCGCCCTGACACCTATCTCAACGGTGAGTGCGTGGAGCAGGAGATACGCTCACTCGAGGTGTCAAGCCACGTCAGCCCTATCGCTGCCGTCCCCTTCGTGCGCACAGCGATGGTGGCCCAGCAACAGCAGATGGGTAAGGATAAGGGCGTGGTGATGGATGGCCGCGACATTGGTACGACGGTATTCCCTGACGCAGAACTGAAGATCTTCGTAACGGCCTCAGCCCAGGTGCGCGCACAGCGCCGCTACGATGAGCTCAAGGCCAAAGGCATGCCTGCCGACTTCGACGACATCCTGAAGAACGTGGAGGAGCGCGACTATCTGGACTCTCATCGCGAGGTGTCGCCCCTGCGCAAGGCTGACGATGCCATCGAACTCGACAATTCGAACATGACCATCGCAGAGCAGAAACAGTGGCTGCTCGATCGCTTCAACGAGCGCACAGCGTAAACGTTTCTGCGCGTTTTACGTGATTTTCTCATCATTTTTTCGATTTTTTAAGGTTTTATTGCTACCTTTGCAGCCGTCAAACCATTAGAACCGATTAGAATGATGAGAAAATTATTGTTTTCAGCCGTACTCGCATTTGCTTTTTCAAATGCCGTTCAGGCTGGTGGTCTGATGACCAACACGAACTATCACATCGCCTTCGACCGCATGTTTGCGCGAGGTGCCACTACTGAAATCGATGCTGCCTACTCGAATCCCGCTGGTCTCGCCTGGGGACATGAGGGCTGGCAACTCTCGCTGAACTTCCAAAAGCCTTGGCAGAACCGCGACATCGAGACGACGATTCCCCACTTTCTAGCTAATCCGCAACTGGGATATGCCGGCTACGACATCCACCAGAAGTTCAACGGCAAGGCTTCAGCACCCATTGTGCCTGCACTCTTTGCCTCTTATAAGAAGGAAAATTGGGCCTTCTCTGCGATGATAGGTATCGTAGGCAGTGGTGGTTTCGTGAAATACGAAGAGGGTATCCCCATGTTCAACGTCATGACGATGGGTAAGATCTTCGAGCAGTCGGTTACTGCCCACATGGCCAATCCCCAGAGTCCCATCATCACCCCTGAGATGTATGACATCAACTCGGAGGTGAAGGGTAAGCAGTATATCTACGGTGGACAAATCAACATCACCCGTAAGATCAACGACTATTTCTCTGCTGCCATCGGCCTGCGCGCCAACTACTACGACGGCTATAACCGTGGCTTCGTCAATGCCACCACCAAGCAGCAGCTGGGAGGTCAGCAGCTGATGGATCTGCAGCTCGATGTCACCCAGCGTGCATGGGGCTTTGCACCTATCGTCAGCATCGACTACCATCAGGGACCGCTCACCATCGCCGCCCGCTATGAGTTCCGTGCAAAGCTCAACACGAAGAACGACACCAAGGCGCTGAACGTCACGATGATGGGACAGCAGATCGACATCAAGGGCATGGCTGAGCAGATGGGCAATGAGGCCACACTGAAAACGTTGGCAGCAGCTGCTGGCGACCAGATGGCTGAAAAAATCAAGAACTATATGCCTGATGAGCACGTGCGCTACGACATGCCTTCGCTCTTCGTTGTTGCCGCTGGCTATGAGTTCACGCCAAAGTTGCGCGCTGCCCTGGAATACCACTTCTTCGACGACAAGCACGCCAAGATGGCTGATGACCGTCAGAAGACGCTGGATCATGGTACTCATGAGATCCTTGCGGGTATTGAGTATGACATCAGTAAGAAGTTCACAATCAGCTGTGGTGGTCAGCGTACGGACTATGGAATCACTGACGAGTATCAGCAGAATACTTCTTTCGCCTGCGACAGCTACTCCGTAGGTCTCGGAGGTGCCTGGAACATCACTGAGAAGATGCGTCTGAACTTCAGCTACTTCTGCTCGCTCTACAGCGACTACACCCATAACCAGCAGAACTATCTGGGTACGCCCTACGCTGGCAAGGATGTCTACAGCCGCACGAACCACGTCGTCGGCGTAGGTCTCGACTATAAGTTCTAAAAATACGAAAGTTCACAATCATCCCCCGCCACTTGACGGGGGATGATTGTTTTATTGCATCTGCTGGATGGCTTCGCTGCACTGCTCCATGAGCCAGCGAGGGGTGGAAGTGGCACCACAGATGCCTACCGTCTGGATGCCCTCGAGCCACTCTTTCTGTATCTCCTGGGGATCCTCCACAAGGTGGGTGTTGGGATTCACACGCAGACACTCGTTGTAGAGCACCTTGCCATTCGAACTCTTACGACCGCAGACAAAAAGAATGAGATCGTGCTTCGTGGCAAACTGCGAGATATTCGGCATGCGATTGGCAACGGAGCGGCAGATGGTGTCGAAACTCTTGAATGTAGCATTTGGAGCCATGTGCGACTGGATATAGTCGATGATGCGATGAAACTCATCGAGCGACTTCGTGGTCTGCGAATAGAGATAGATATCGCGCGTAAAGTCAAGCTTAGTCACTTCCTCGAAACTCTCGATAACAATCGCGCTTGACTGCGTCTGTCCCACAAGTCCAAGTACCTCTGCATGACCTTTCTTTCCGAAAATCACGATAGAGCCCCCTCTCGAAGACGAGGCGGCAGAATCCTCACCTGCAGGGAGCTTAGGAGAGGTCTCATATTGCTGTTTGATCTTCTTCTGGAGCTGGAGCACCACAGGACAAGTGGCATCGATAATCTCGATATGATTACGACGGGCAAGTTCATAAGTCTCCGGGGGCTCTCCATGAGCGCGCAGCAGCACCTTCACATCGTGAAGCTTGCGCATCTCCTCGTGGTTGATGGTGATGAGTCCCATCTCGCGCAGACGATCGCACTCCATGCCGTTATGCACGATATCGCCAAGGCAATAGAGGGGGCGCCCCTGTGCCAGCTCTTCTTCGGCTTTCTTGATGGCGGTGGTTACTCCGAAGCAGAAGCCACTGCCTTCATCGATTTCTATTTGTATCATAGTAACTATTTTTTATCTAGGATCGCCTAGGATCGCCTAGGATTGCCTAGGCCTTAAGCGCATTAAAATATTCGTCGAGCAGATCCTGGGCAGCCACGAAGCTCGTCTTCTGCCCAGCGAGGACCGTCTGCTCTGCTGCAGAGAGCTGCGACTTGATGACAGGATTATTATAGAAGTTGAGCCGCAGATGCTCGTTGATGCTCTCATACATCCAGTATTTCGACTGCTCGTTGCGACGATAGTCGAAGTAGCCATTCTGCTTCACGAAGTCGACATACTGGTAGATCATATCCCAGACCTCCTTCACGCCTGTACCGTAGAAGCCTGAATAGCAAAGCACCTTAGGTGTCCACCCGCTCTCAGGCATCGGGAAGAAATGGAGGGCGTTGCGGAAGTTGGTGGCTGCCATCTGGCAACGATCCACATTATCGCCATCACACTTGTTGATGACGATTCCATCACTGATTTCCATGATGCCTCGCTTGATGCCCTGCAACTCGTCGCCTGTGCCTGCTACCTGGATGAGCAGGAAGAAATCGACCATGGAGTGACAGGCTGTCTCGCTCTGCCCTACTCCCACAGTCTCGACGAAGATCTTGTCGAAGCCTGCTGCCTCACAGAGGATGATGGTCTCACGCGTCTTACGTGCCACACCTCCTAAGGAGCCTGCCGACGGACTAGGACGAATGAAGGAATCAGGGTGCTGGGCGAGTTTCTCCATACGCGTCTTATCGCCAAGGATGGAGCCCTTCGTTCGTTCACTCGAGGGGTCGATGGCGAGTACAGCCAGGCGACCTCCCTTTTCACGGAGCACGTGCATGCCAAACTCGTCGATAGAGGTACTCTTGCCTGCACCAGGTACACCACTGATGCCCACACGCACACTATTGCCACTATATGGCAGGCACTTGTTGATCACCTCCTGCGCCTTCGCCTGATGGTCGGGATTGACACTCTCGATGAGGGTTACGGCCTGTGAGAGGATGGTGACATCACCCTTGAGGATACCCTCTACCAT
>JAEEGG010018948.1_pt1 | contig 13940 bp, 5 predicted proteins | sample 9134161 | NCBI WGS metagenome assembly JAEEGG01 (sample SAMN16246543, study PRJNA631951) | gut metagenome | biome: gut microbiome; feature: rumen; material: CR-attached | host: Bos | place: Iran: Karaj | collected 2018-10 | reverse complement strand
TTCGGCACCACAACTGCTGAAGGGCCAGGCTGTGGCTGTCTGTGGCAGTCATCCTGCCATCGGTTCGTGGAACACATCACGCTATCAGCAAATGCACTATGTGGGGAATGGCGAGTGGATACTGTCTGTTGATGCCTTGGGCTGGTTGATGCCCATCGAATATAAATATGTGGTGGTGGATACCACGACACATGCCCTTGTGGCATGGGAGGAAGGCGACAACCGCATTATATCTGATGAACTTGCTGATGGTCAGGTGTTGGCGCTCTATGGTGAGCCCTTGCGCCTTTGCGAGACATCGTGGCGACTGGCAGGCGTCAGTGTGCCCGTCTTTGCCCTGCGTAGTGAACATAGCTATGGAGTAGGTGATTTTGGTGACTTGAAGCGTTTCGTTGATTGGGCAATAGCAACGGGCATGAAAGTTATACAGTTGTTACCGGTCAATGATACTACGACAAACCATCAGTGGTCTGACTCGTGCCCTTATAATATTGTCAGTTTTTTTGCGCTGCATCCGCACTATGTTGATTTGGAGGCTGCAGGAACACTACGTTCTAAGGAAAAAATGACACAGTATATGCGACGTCGTCAGGAACTCAATGCCTTACATTATAGTGACTACGAGGCTGTAGATCGTGTGAAGTCAGAATATTTGCGTGAACTATTTGATGAGCAGGGTAAGAATGTGTTGACCACTAAAGAATGTAAGGCTTTCTGTGAGGTCAATGCTGACTGGCTTCCTGACTATGCCGAATATCGTGGTGAAACACTCGATTATGTGAGTTTTGTGCAGTATTTGTTACACCAGCAGTTGCGAGCTGCAGCGGACTATGCCCGTGAGAAAGGGGTAGTACTGAAAGGTGACCTGCCCATTGGTGTGAATTCCGATAGTGTAGAGACACGTAAGCATCCAGAATTATTCCATCTTGACGCACAGGCAGGTTCGCCGCCCGACGCTTTCTCTCAGCATGGTCACAACTGGGGCTTCCCGACCTATGACTGGAACGAGAACCTTCCTCGTATGTTTAGACATCGCCTCAGCCGTCTCTCGCAGTATTTTGACGCTCTGCGTATAGATCATATATTGGGATACTTCCGTATCTGGGAGATTCCAGCTGAGGCTGTTGATGGTGTATTGGGCCATTTCTCGCCAGCATTGCCGCTGACAGTTGACGAGATAGAATACTTTGGACTGACCTTTCGTAAAGAACTGTTTACCAAGCCATTTATCAATGACAGAATCGTTGATCGCTTGTTTGGTATCCATGCAGCCTATGTGCGTGATAACTTCCTTGTGCGCAAGGCTTACAACCTCTATGACCTTGCTGAACAATGTGCTACCCAACGACGTATTGCCACACTCTTTGCTGACCGTCGTGACGAGAATAGCCTGTGGATACGCGACGGACTGATGCGATTGGCCAGCAATGTACTCTTTTTGGAAGACCCACATCAGACAGAGATGTACCACCCTCGCATCGGTGCCACACAGGAGTCAGTCTTCGAGGCATTGAGTGATACAGAGCGCGATGCTTATCTGCGACTCTATAATAACTACTTCTATCAGCGCCACTCGTTCTTCTGGGGACAGCAGGCATTGCATCGTCTGCCTGCAATGATGGGCGATTCACGCATGCTGTTCTGTGCGGAAGACTTGGGTATGTTACCCGACTGTGTGGAACCCGTTCTCGATCAGTTGCGCATATTGACACTCGAAATCCAGCAGATGCCCAAGCAGCAGGGGTTTGAATACACTCATCTGGAGGCAAATCCCATCCGTTCCGTATGCACCATTGCAACTCACGATATGACGCCCTTGCGCCTCTGGTGGCAACAGCAGCCAGAGCGTCGACAGCGCTATTACGTTACTATGTTGCAAAAGGAGGGTAGAGCGCCGGAACAATTGCCTGCCCACCTGGCTGAGGAAATCATCGCTCGTCATCTCTATTGTCCCTCTATGCTCTGTATTCTGCAGTTGCAAGACTGGTTGGCGATGGATAGTGAATTGCGTTCGAAGCATCCTGACGAAGAACGTGTCAATACTCCTAGCGATGCCTATAACCGCTGGCAGTATCGTATGCATCTGACTATCGAGGAACTCCTTCAGGCTACGAAGTTTAATAATAAGTTGCGCACTATGATTCAGCGTTCGCGCCGTTAGTTAATCAATTAGTCAATGATGATAATGAAATATTGGGGACTGTTTTGGCTCATGTTGCTGATGACCGTAGGAGTGTATGGACAGCAAGTAAAGTTGGATACACTACAGGTACAGTACGTTGACTTTCAGAACAAAACTCGGAAAGGTGTTTTGATCTGTAATGTCCAGATAACGAAAGATTTAAGAGAAATCTTTGCAGAACTTTATAAGGCTAAATATCCTATAGAAAGAATTCGTCCCATCTCGGAATATGGCAACGATGATGAACGCTCGATGCAGGCAAATAATACGTCATGCTATTGCTATCGTACGGTGGAGGGAAGTACGAAATTGTCAAAACACGCCCAAGGACTGGCTATCGATATCAATCCACTTTATAACCCTTGTGTGAAACGGAAAAAAGATGGTACATTGCTCGTTCAGCCCACAACAGGGAAACCCTATGTAGACCGTTCTAAACGCTTTAAATACAAGATTACGAAGGATGACCTTTGCTACCGATTGTTTATCCAGCATGGTTTTCGTTGGGGTGGAGCGTGGCGTTCGCTGAAGGACTATCAGCATTTCGAAAAGTGAGTTTTTTCTGAAAAAATATCCGTATATCATTTTTTCTTCGTACCTTTGTCCGTTCAAATCACAAAGAGCAGAAGAAAAACGATGATATCAGTAGAATCACTGCATGTAGAATTCGGTGTGAAGCCGCTGTTCAAAGATGCAAGCTTCGTTGTAAATGACCGTGACCGTATAGCCCTTGTGGGTAAGAACGGTGCGGGTAAGTCAACGTTGCTGAAGATACTCTGTGGGCAACAGAAACCTACAGGCGGCAATGTGAGCACGCCTAGCGACACCACTATTGGCTACTTGCCGCAGGTGATGATCCTGCAGGATGACACCACTGTGCGTCAAGAGGCTCAGAAAGCCTTTGCTGATGTTGCAAAGATGGCAGAGCGTGTTGACAGTCTGCAGCAAGAGTTGGCTGAGCGCACTGATTATGAAAGTGACAGTTATCTGGCACTGGTGGAGAAATTTACCCAGGAGCACGACAGATATATGATGATGGGTGCTGACAACTGTGAGGCTGAGATAGAACGTACGTTAGCAGGTCTGGGTTTTACCCGCGATGATCTGGAACGCCCCACCAGTGAGTTCTCTGGAGGTTGGCGTATGCGTATAGAATTGGCTAAAATCCTTTTGCAACGTCCTGACGTGTTATTACTCGACGAGCCTACCAATCACCTGGATATCGAGTCGATTCAATGGCTGGAACAATTCTTGGCACAGTCTGCCAAGGCTGTCGTGCTGGTATCTCACGACCGAGCCTTCATCAACCATGTCTGCAATCGTACACTGGAGATTTCGTGTGGACAGATTGTTGACTATAAAGTAAAATACGACGAGTACGTTGTGCTACGCAAGGAGCGTCGCGAGCAACAATTGCGTGCCTATGAGAACCAACAGAAAGAGATGCAGGAGATGCGCCAGTTTATAGAGCGCTTCCGCTATCAGGCTACTAAGGCTGTGCAGGTACAGCAGAAAATCAAACAGTTAGAAAAGATGGTGCCCATCGAAGTTGATGAGGTTGATAATTCTGCCCTACGCCTGAAGTTTCCTCCTTGTCTGCGTTCTGGGGATTATCCCGTCATCTGCGAGGATGTTAGAAAAGCCTATGGCGCGCATGTGGTGTTTGATCACGTGAATTTGACTATCAAGCGTGGCGAGAAAGTAGCTTTTGTAGGTAAAAACGGTGAGGGTAAGTCTACGTTGGTGAAATGTATTATGGGCGAGATTCCATTCGATGGCCATTTAAAGATAGGTCATAATATACAGATAGGCTATTTTGCACAAAACCAGGCCCAACTGTTAGATGAAGAACTTACTGTGTTCCAGACCATCGACAACGTAGCGAAAGGTGAGATTCGTCTAAGAATAAATGATATACTTGGTGCCTTTATGTTTGGTGGCGAGGCTTCAGATAAGAAGGTGAAAGTTCTTAGTGGTGGTGAACGTAGTCGACTGGCAATGATTCGTCTGCTCTTGGAACCTGTCAATCTGCTTATCCTTGACGAGCCTACCAATCACCTCGATATGGCATCGAAAGATGTGTTGAAGGAAGCTATTAAGGCCTTCGATGGAACAGCTATCGTTGTGTCGCACGACCGTGAATTTCTCGACGGGCTGGTGACAAAGGTTTACGAGTTTGGTGGCGGTAAGGTCAGAGAACATTTAGGTGGCGTGTATGACTGGATTGAGAGTCATAACAGGATAGATGTGGCTAATGGGGCCAATGGGCAACCCGTAAAGCCCACTAAGCCCATTGAACCCATGCAAACCTCTAAAACTGATTATGCCGAGCACAAGGAACAGCAGAAGCAGTTGCGCAAGGTCGAGAAAGCTGTCGAGCAGTCGGAGCGCAGAATTAGTGATATGGAAAAACGCCTTAAGGAACTCGACGACCTGCTGATGAAACCAGAAAATGCGTCGAACATGGAGTTTGTGACGGAGTACACATCGACGAAGAAAGCCCTCGACGAAGAGGTAGAACGCTGGGAAAAACTCTCAGAAGAATTGGAACAATTAACGAATTAAAAACATATAGAACAATGAAGAAATTATTGATTATCATGGCATTAGCAACAATGACCATTACGGGGGCAGCACAGCAATTGCGCTCAGGTATCAATCTGGCAGATTTGGATACGAGCGTGCGTCCTGCTGACGATTTCTATGAGTATGCATGTGGTGGATGGATGAAAGCCAACCCACTGCCTGCCGCTTATTCACGCTATGGCAGCTTCGACCGTCTGGCCGAGGATAACAACAAGCGCATCAATGGTATTCTGAAAGAATTGCAGGAAAATACCTATCCTGAGGGAACGGTAGAGCAGAAACTCAGCGACCTCTACAAGTTGGCAATGGACTCAGCTCGTAGAGAAAAGGATGGACTGGCTCCTGTTATGCCTATTATCAAGCGAATGGAGGCAGCCAAAACCAAGGAGCAACTTTTTGCTATCCAGTTGGAGATGATGCCTTATGGCGATTCTGAGTTATTTGGTGCCTATATAGGTGCTGACGAGAAGAATGCTACGCAGAATATCCTGAACTTCTATCAGGGTGGCCTGACGTTGGGACAGAAAGACTATTATGTGGAGAATGATGAGGCTACCGTAAAAATTCGTGAAGCCTACAAGAAACACATCGTGCGTATGTTCCAATTGTTTGGATTCAAAAAGGGTGTTGCTGAGAAGAAGATGAAGAACGTCCTGAAGATTGAGACTGCGCTGGCTAAGGTGTCGAAATCGCGTACGGAGATGCGTGATCCCATTGCCAATTACAACAAGATGACACTGAAGGAACTTGATGCTTTGTGTCCGCATTTGCAGATTGAACGCCAGATGAATGCTAAGGGCATTAAGAGTCAATATATGCAGGAGGTGGTAGTCGGTCAGCCTCAGTTCATGCAGGCTGCAGACAAGATTTTCGAGACGATGACAGCTGCTGAGTATCGCGATGTGATGGAGTGGGGGCAGATAGATGGCTCTACTGGTTATCTGAACGATGAGGTGCGTGCTGCCAATTTCGATTTCTATGGTAAGGTGTTCTCTGGTCGTAAGGAGGATCATCCCTTGTGGCGCCGTTCTACCAGTCAGGTACAAGGTGTTATGGGTGAGGCGCTCGGACGTATCTATGTGAAGAAATACTTCCCTGCATCGTCTAAGGAACGTATGAAGACCCTCGTGGAGAATCTGCGTATTGCCTTGGGTGAGCGTATTGCTGCCCAGGACTGGATGGACGACTCGACGAAAGTGAATGCATTGCTGAAGCTCAATACCTTTTATGTAAAGATTGGCTATCCTGATCGCTGGACGGATCTATCAGCATTGAAGATTGATGCGAAAAAATCATACTTTGATAATATGAAGGAATGTAGTCGTTTCTGGACTGCTTGGCATATCAATCATACTGCTGGTAAGCCTGTCGATAGAGATGACTGGCACATGACTCCTCAGACGGTGAATGCTTACTATAACCCTACCACGAACGAAATTTGTTTTCCTGCTGGTATTCTGCAAGTTCCATTCTTTGATCCAACTGCAGATGACGCCTTTAACTATGGCGCTATTGGCGTTGTAATCGGACACGAGATGACGCATGGTTTTGATGATCAGGGACGTCAGTATGATAAGGATGGAAATATGCATGATTGGTGGAAGAATGAGGATGCAAAAAACTTTACTGAACGTACGGACAAATATGCTGAGTTCTTCTCTAAGATAAAGGTGTTACCCGACCTGAATGCCAATGGTCGTCTGACGTTGGGTGAGAACCTGGCTGACCACGGTGGTCTTCAGGTAGCTTTTGCTGCTTTCCAGAATGCAACAAAACGTCAGCCATTACCCGTTATTGATGGACTGACGGCGGCTCAGCGCTTCTTTATTGCCTATGCAGGCGTGTGGGCTGGAAACATTACGGAGGCCGAAATCCGTAACCGTACTAAGAGCGATCCTCATTCACTGGGTCGTTGGCGTGTCAATGGTGCCCTGCCACACATTGATGCATGGTATGAAGCTTTTGGTGTGAAAGAGGGTAGCAAGATGTATTTGCCCAAGTCTGAACGCCTGCCACTTTGGTAATATTATCGACAAAAACAAGAAAAATGCCGTCGTAAATAAATTTACGGCGGTTTTTTTTGTGCGTTTATATTTTTTTTGCTATCTTTGCAACTGACATTTTTAACTACAACAGAATGATAGACGAAAATAACTCCCAGCCAAGTGTCTTTGAGCGCACGGTAAGACCCCAGCAGACGCTCAATAGACCCATGCAATCACAGGAACCGCAACAGCAGTCTTATTCGCCCCAGCAGCCTATGTATCAGGCCCAACAGCGTCAGGCTGCAGGTAAGGCTTGCCCATATTGCGGTGCCATCAACGACCCTGAGGCCATGTTCTGTGCACAGTGTGGTCAGCCTATCAGTAAGGCTACTTGTCCACATTGTGGAGCCGAGATAGATCCAGACGCAGACTTCTGTGAGGTCTGCCATCATTATATCCGCAAAGATGTGTGCTCTTATTGTGGTGCCCATCTGGAAGGTAACGAGGCTTACTGTCCTGAGTGTGGTAGTCCACGAGGCGGTATGGTGTGTCCCACATGTCATACGCTGAACGACTTTGCGTTCTGCAAGAAGTGTGGTACGGCACTGACCAAGGAGGCTCGTCAGTTGGTGAAGCAGTTGCAGCAGAATCCTGACTACCAACAACTGTTGGAAATAGTCAGAGACTACTCTAATCTGGAGAATGCACTGCCCTACAACTCGGAGCGTGACATTGTCAAGGAACAAGCCAATGCAAAGTTGCGTGAGCGTGTGCTTGCTTTGTTGCAAAAGGATGAAGGCGTGGAAGTCCCCGTTATTCCCAAGGTTGAGTCGAAACGCATGACCCGTGATGAATTGGAGGAGATGAAAGCCGTGAAAATTAAGATGCTGTCGACCATTCTCGATAAGCTCGCCGTTCCCCCCACGACATCACCCGTTCAGGCTCGCAATTTCGCTATGGCGAGCAAACCCGTTGGCGTGCGTTTGGCGTGGGTGTGCAACTATAAGCACGCCATGCATAGCAGTCCCTGTGGATGTGCCAAGCCTCATCTGGGTGGAAAATGGGTTATTTTAGGAAAGAATAGTACGGACGAAATTAAAGACGACAAGTAATATATGGATGTGACCAATCGACCGGCAGGCCCCATCAATACAGAGGCTACCATCAGGGTGAATGCACCACAGGCTGCACAGGCTGGTGCTTCTGACATTACCGTCAGACCTGGCGCTAAGATGCAGACCGGTAGCGATGATGAGTTCCGCGATGGCGACTTTGTGCTGAAAGGCAGATTTTACCGTGGTATCAAATGTCTGAGCGACAACTCGGGTGAGGCTCAGGTGTTTCTGGTAGAAGGAGACGAGGGTGAGCGTGTGCTGAAAGTGTACTACCCCAACTTTACCATTAAGAAGGGCTTGATGCGCATCATCCAGAATTTCAATCTGGAGATGGTGGTCAAGATTACCGACTATGGTAAGACCTATGTGGAGGGTAAGAACCGTGACTACGAACTCATGGAGTATCTCCGAGGTGGTACACTTGCAGACTACGACCTTAACGGTGACTATAACCAGTTCCGCCGTATTGCCCTGCAGTGTGCTGCTGCATTGGCTTACTGTCATAACAACAACATCATCCACAAGGATATCAAGCCAGGTAACTATTTCTTCCGTGATGAGGCGCATAAGGAGATAGTGTTGGGTGACTTCGGTATCTCCAGTATCATGGAGGAAGAAGGTCGTCTGCACAAGACCACTCAGGCCCGCACACCAGTATATGCCGCACCGGAGATGTACAATGACGTCATCGATGGTGAGGTGGAGATTACTCCTGCTGCCGACTTCTATTCGCTGGGTATCACGCTGATGACCCTTTGGTTGGGTGAGAACCCGCTGATTCAGAATGAGCGCATCATGATGCGTAAGAAGAACGAGGGTCGTCTGCCGCGCATCAACGAACTCCCAGACCGTGTGAAGATGATTGTGCAGGGTCTGACAGCAGTCAATCCAGCCAGTCGTTGGGGCTATAATGAGGTAGAACGCTGGTTCCTGGGTGAGGATGTCAAGGTTGATATCTCGTCACCTCTGCTGAAGTACCGTAGTTTCATTGTTGACCCGGAGCGTAACCTTGTAGCAGATAATGTTCATGAGCTGATACCATTGCTGATGGACAACGAGCGACTGGCGACCAGCTATCTGTATAACGGACGTATCCCTGGGTGGTTGGAGCAGTGCGGTAATGTCAAGCTGAGTTCTGCTGTCAAGGACATTATCGTTAATCGTTATCCTGCAGACCAACGTGCAGGTCTCATGGCATCGGTTTATGTCATGGAACCCACTTATCCCTATACGGATTTGCGTGGCAACAAGTGCGACGATATCCATAGCGTAGCTATTTCTATTCTCAGTTATATGGAGGAATATGCCTTTGCACTGAGAAATCCCAATGATAATGTATTCCTTTATGTTGAGGCACATACGAAGGCAGATGTCAATCGCCTGCGTAGTTATTTCGCGCCAGATACCACGTTGACACAGCGTGTAGCCATTCTGCGTCTGGTCTATGAGATTGATCCGGAGATTCCATTCCTGGTGAAATATCCCTCTGGCAACGTGCAGGATATCGTCCACTCCTTCGGTTACGAAAACTGCTCAGAAGACGAGTGGGTCAGCTTGAGCGACGGTCGTCTGTTGTCGTGGATGTATAGCCACGAGGACCTGATGGCCTGCGAGGCACTGCGTATCATGACAGAGAATCAGCAACCTACACGTTCTTTGGGTTATAAGATTCTCTATAACCTTGACCGTGAGGCCGCTTACGACCTGCGCGATGCTGACAACCCTTATAAGGTGGGTGAGATTATGCGCGACGAGTTGAAGACGTGGCAGAATCTGACACCAGAGGAATTTGAGGAACAGGTGGGTGAGTTTGCCGACCCCAACGGACGCTTCTACTATTTCGCCCAGCTTCATGGCTGGTATGAACAGCTGGCACAGGCAAAGGCTTGCTTCGACCTGAAGAGCGACGAGAACAAAGAACGTCTGGGTGCTTACGACCTGCGTACGGCAGCCTATCGTTTCTGTCGTATTCTGGGTGCCATTCCAGTCTATGTATTGGAAGATGGTACGGAACTGACCGATGGCACTAATTTCGAGAAACAGACACGACGTCCCATCTTGTTGGGTGCCATGCGACGTGGTGCATTGAGTCAGTGGATGTCTGTCTTCTTCCACGAAGACCCGCATAAGAACTTCGAAGAGCCCTACAGCTATGAGCATCGACTGGAAGAGTGGGTGATGAACCTTGGTGAAGTTGATCAGAACCAGATATACTACAAGCGTCTCACGACTGCCAAGGAGGATACCGTCCGCAAATACAAGAGCGTCAAAAAAGAGTATAGCAAGGCGAAATTCAAGGAGCACCGTTGGCGCACCATGTTCTACGGACTCTGTGGACTATGGATAGCCCTGCTGGCCATCTTCGGTGTCAGCAATCGTGATGATGTGATGATGCACACCTCGCTGATGATTCTGCTTCCTGTGGGTGGTGTGTCAGCACTCATCGTGGGTCTGAGAGCTTTCTTCCGCGGCTATGGTGTGGTGCTGAGTGCTCTGTGGGGTGTTCTCGGACTGCTTTCGTCAATGATACCTATCGTTACGATGAAATATGTCTATAATACGCATCCAGGCATGTTCGTTCCTGCCATCATCATCATCACGCTCATCTATATGCTTATCTGTCATCTCACGGATTACCGCAGAGACTCGAAGATGGAGAACCAGTTCATCAACGAGGTGATGGAGACCGATGTGAAGACTAGTCTGATGGAACCACTCATCTACACCTTCAAGCAGAAGTCGTTCAAGTTCAAGGGTTCTAAGTTCTCTATGCTTGACGATGTTACCAATCAGGTACGCTCCATCAGTGGCGAATCGGTGCTGCACTATAGGGTATGGACGCTAATGGTGGTTCTGTTGTTGGCAGAGATGATTCTCTTCAACCCCAAGCTGATGAATTACAAGATTCCAGAAAAAGACAAGATAAGTCTTTCTCCAAATAAAGTCATTGAACAATTACAAAAGGACGTTGAATAAATATGGTTTGTGAGCATTGTCAAAAGGAAAACCGCTCGATAGCCAAGTTCTGTAAATATTGTGGACACCCGCTGGTGTCACAGAATATTTTGGACCGCCTGGTTGGTCTCGACGATGTCAAGCAGCAGCTGAAGACAGTCGTCGATACCTATACCTATCTCCATTCGCGCAGGGACGTTGTGAATGTCCGTCTCAGCGTGAACACCATCATCATTGGTGAGACGGGTACAGGTAAGACCGCTTTGGCAGAGGTTATCCGAGACTATTTCCATCAGCATAAAATCATACCGAAACCTAAGTTGACGATGGTCGATGCCGTCGACTACCAACGCTTTGTGGACAAGTGGGACGAGAATGTGCAGAACGCCAAGGGCGGGATCCTCTTCTTCGACAATGTCCAGAAGCTGTTGCCGGACCGCTATTCCAACCAGGTTAATCCGTTGGATAAGCTGTTTGTCGAGATGGACAAATGGGACGAAGATCCCATCGTCATCATGGCAGGTCTGCCCAAGGGCTTGGACGACTTCTTGGCTGCTAACCCTGCAGCACAGAACCGTTTCAAGTACACCTTCCGTCTGCCAGCACTAGGCTATCAGGAACTGTGTGATATCTGTAAGATGGAACTTCGTGCGAAGTATGGTATTACTGCCTTCTCTCAGGAGGCTGACCGTAAGCTGTTGCGCTATTTCCAGTATCAGGTCAAGATCAAGGACGACACATTTGGCTATGCCCATGTCGCCATCAAGACAGCAGAGGATATCTTTACCTCGTTCATCAGTCGTGGCTCTGCGGCAGTGATGATTGAGGAGCATGACATCAGAGGTTACGTGCCCGAGGAACGCACGCTGGAGGATATCCTCAGCGACCTCGATCGTTATATCGGTATGGATGAAGTCAAGTCGGCTGTCAAGGAGATTGCCTTTACCGTACATAATAATATACAGCGCGCGCAACGCGGACTGGGTGAACAGGAGAAGGTCGGCATCCATATCGTGCTGACAGGTAATCCTGGTACGGGTAAGACCACCATTGCTCGTAAGTTGGGCGAAATTCTGGAGTCTATCGGTTATCTGGACAGTGGACACGTCGTTGAGGTAGACCGTTCGAAGATGGTTAGCCCCTATCAGGGCGAGACTCCCAAGGTGGTGGACCGCCTGTGCGACAAGGCCATGGGTGGCATCCTGTTTGTCGACGAGGCTTACACACTTGCTCCGCTGAGCAGTGGTGGTGAGAAAGACCAGCAGGGTACACAGGCTTTGGAGCAGTTGATGAAACGCATGGAGGACGATCGAGGCAAATTTGTGGTCATCGCTGCAGGCTATCGTCAGGAGATGGAGAACCTGTTCCGCATCAATCCTGGTGTACGCAGTCGCTTCAGCTATTTCCTGAACATTGACGACTATACGCCAGACCAGCTGTTCCAGATTATGATGGTCTTCGCGAAAGAGAAGAAGTACCAGTTCACGCAGGAGGCTCAGGAACTGACGCAGAAGATGGTCACCGAACTGTACAACTCGCGCGACAAGGATTTCGCCAACGGACGTACCATGCGTCAGCTCTTCGACAAGATTTGCGCCAAGCAGGCTGAGCGCTTGCAGAATGTCGACATCTCTACGCTCTCTAACGAGCAGCTGATGATGATTGACGTCAAGGATATTCCCTACAATGCTCCTCAGGCTGTCGACTACACCGAGTGTCTGGCCAAGCTCAACGGCATGGTCGGTCTGGCTGCTGTCAAGAAGGAAATCTCGAATCTCGCAGCCTTCCTCAATCTCCAGATACGTCGTGGCGAGACCAACACGTTCCAGGGCAAGCACTACGTCTTTACAGGTAATCCTGGTACTGGTAAGACCACTGTTGCTCGCATCATGGCCGATGTGTTCCGTACACTGGGCATCCTGTCACGTGGACAACTGGTGGAAGCCGACCGCTCGAAACTGGTGGCAGGCTTTGCGGGCCAGACCGCTATCAAGACCAACCAGCTGATTGACTCGGCTATGGGTGGCGTTCTCTTCATCGACGAGGCTTACACCTTGAAGTCTAACGACCAGGATTCCTTCGGTGCTGAGGCTATTGATACGCTGTTGAAGCGCTTGGAGGACGATCGTGGTAAGTTCATCTGTATTGTTGCCGGTTATACAGACAACATGCACGACTTCATTGATACGAACCCAGGTCTGAAGAGTCGCTTCACACAGACCATCCATTTCGACGACTATACGCCAGACGAACTGACGCAGATATTCCTCAACCTCGCCAAAGGCAAGAACTTTACTGTTGACGAGGAGACGAAGGGTACCATTCATCGCCAGTTCGAACAACTCTACCTACGTCGTGACAAGAACTTCGGCAACGCCCGTGAGGCACGTCGCATCTTCGATCAGGCTATCGAGAAGCAGAGTCAGCGTCTGGTTACCATGATGGGCAATCCCGACTTCAAGGACGAGGATATGTATCGCATTACCTCTGCCGACCTCGAAGTGGAGACTGTAGCAAAGGCACGTCCGCTCGACGAGGTACTCAACGAGCTCGACGACTTCATTGGCATGCGCTCTGTGAAGAACATGATACGTCGTCTGGCCGTACAGAGCATGTTCATGAAGCAGCGTGCTGCTATGGGTGCTGGTAGTGTGCAGCAGATGGCTATGAACTTCATCCTTACGGGTAATCCTGGTACTGGTAAGACCAGTGTGGCCCGCAAGATGGGTGAGGTGCTGCAGGCTATGGATATCCTGCCCACCAGTCGTGTCATCGAGGCCAGCCGTGCTACACTTGTTGGTAAGTATATGGGTGAGACACCGAAGATTGTCAACAACATGTGCGACAAGGCCATGGGTGGTATCCTGTTCATCGACGAGGCCTACACGCTGTCGTCAGATAACGACATGTACGGCAAGGAGGCCATCGATACGCTGATGAAGCGCATGGAGGACGATCGCGGTAAGTTTGTGGTTATTGCTGCAGGCTATAAAGACGAGATGGAAACCTTCCTCTCTGTCAATCCCGGACTGGCCAGTCGTTTCAGCCACAAGATGCACATTGATGACTATAACGAGGATGAGCTGTTGGCTATCTACAAGAAGATGGCTCAGAAGG
>JAEEGG010018946.1_pt1 | contig 13941 bp, 7 predicted proteins | sample 9134161 | NCBI WGS metagenome assembly JAEEGG01 (sample SAMN16246543, study PRJNA631951) | gut metagenome | biome: gut microbiome; feature: rumen; material: CR-attached | host: Bos | place: Iran: Karaj | collected 2018-10 | reverse complement strand
GCGACCTCAACATCGCGTCCGGCGGCTGCATAAGCGCAACCGGCCTCGGCTGGGGACAGCGCTCCTCCAATCCGGCCGCGGCCAATGCCTCTTCCAGCGTCGGCGGCGGCTACGGCGGCAAGGGCGGCGGCTCCGGCTACGGCCCCTACGGCTACGCGCTCGCCCCCTTCTACCCCGGCATGAAGGGTGGCAACAACGGCGCGGGCGGCGGCGGTTCGATCCGCATTGCGGCAAAGAACATTTCCCTTGCCGGCTCCCTTTATGCAAACAGCTCCGCCGCAGTCAATAGGCAGGGGTCAGGCGGCGGCATCTGGATCACGGCCGCAACGCTCAACGCGGCGGGCGCCACCATCTCGGCAAAATCGCAGTTCGCGCGGCACTACAGCTCTGACTACGGCACCTACGGACATGGCGGCGGCGGCGGACGCATCGCCATTGGCCTTGGCGTGGCCACATGGCAGATCGAGGACCTGATAGCGTACGGGCGTACGGACGACATCGCCACCGGCACCATTCCGGAGATACTTGGCGCCGCAGCCCCCGCGACCCTCTCCGTGGCGGGTTCCACCGGCAACGAGCGCGCCGCTACATCCGACGGTGCGGACGGCACGGCCGTCGCGTATGTCGCGCGCGGCGCATCAAAGGCGGTGCTTTTCGTCACAACGGACGCCGACGCCGAACTTGACCCCGGCGCATCGCCCGCGCTTGGCGCGCACACTTACGCCTCTGGCGCCGACATCAACGGCGCGACCTTCCCGGCGGGCGCGGCCGTCATCGCCGCCGACGGCTCCCTTCGCGCCGCCTGCACGGGCTGGACGCTCACGTTCGCGAACGGATCCTCCGCAAGCGGGAACGGCGCCACCGTCTCAGGTGCCCCGGCGCTCACCAACGACGCGACGCTTGTCTGGCATCTCGTCTCATACGAGGCGAAGCCTCTCTTCTCCGCGATTGGCGACGCCACGGCGACGGCCACAACCACATGGGGCGCGGCCGACGGGACGATGTCCGTGACGGCCTCGGCGGGCGACGCCGCCTACGAGTTCCAGTACTGGCTCGGCGACGTCCCCTACTCCAACCGCTACGACAACCCGCTCGTCATTCCCGCCGCCGCGCACTTCGCCGCCACGGCCTTCTTCGGCCGCAAGGCCGGCGAGGCGATACGGTCTGTAGACGCAACTAACCGACGTGACTTCTTCGACGCCGCCAACTGGACGGGCGGCGTCATCCCCGGAACGAACGACACGGCCGTCGTCTATAGCTCCGGCACGAAGCAGATGATGCAGGTCCCCGCCTTCTTCGCAGTGAAGAACCTCGCCGTCAGCAACGCGTATCTACTCGTCAACTGCTCCGTCGGAGTTGACAACGACTCAACGAGCATGAGCCGCGATGTCACAACTCCCGCCACCCGCAACCGCCATTCCGTCCTCGACCTCGCCCGCACCGAGCCTTTCGGCATTGATGTCTCGGGGGATATCCTCCTCGACAAGGGCGGCTACATCTACATTGGCGGAAGAGAGCAGAGCGCCTATTCCAAGGTCTTCGTCGGCGGCGACATGACGCTTAAAAGCGGCTACTACCTGCAGTGGGGCGGCTACTACCTCCCCGTCCCCGCCGCCAGCCACGCGTCGTACTATCCGCTCCCAAGCCTGGCGCCGTACTTCAAGGGCCACAACACGCTCGACGTGAAGGGCGCGACGAAGATCATGTCCGGCAGCTGGATTGTCCCAATGAGCGACTACCGCACGGGCGTCTCGCCGTGGATGACCTTCACGGACATCGTCGTCGATGCGGGCGGCGGCTTCAACGGGAGCCACTCCGGCTTCGGGCGCCACTACCACATCGGGACGCGCCAGTACTACACCTGCCCCGCCGGCGCCTCCTCCTCGGACAATTACCACGGCGGCGCGCACGCCGGCCTCGGCGGAAACAACGCCGGCAGCAGCGCCAGCCCCAGCTACAACACGAACTTCAGGACATACGGCTTCGAGAACGCGCCGCTCTACCCCGGCGGCCCCAAATACACGTGGCGCGACGACGCCAACAACGGCGGCGGTGGCGCAATACACTTCGAGGCCGACTCCCTGACGCTCAACGGCAAAATCATGGCCACCTGCGGCGAGGACAATGTCGCCAAGGGCGGCAAGGGCGGCGGCGCCGTGTGGATCAACGTCAAGAACCTCACCGTCGGCGACAACGCCTTCGTCTCCGTCGCGGGCGGCAAGAGTTCCGGCGGCGGAGGCGGCGGCGGACGCGCCGCGGTCTGCGTGGGCCTCACGGACGAGCAGCTCGAGTCGCTCGCCTTCTCCGCCGACCACACGGCGGAAGACGTCAACGTCTCTCCGCTGGCCGACTTCCTCGGCGACAAGTTCGACTGCGCCGGCGGCCCCTCGTCGAGCAAGACCCCGGGCCAGCCGGGCACGGGGGTGTACATCGTCAACACCGCCGGCGCCAAAGTGCTGACCGTGGCCGGGAACCCCGAAAACGTCGGCGACGTCGTGCCGCCATACGGGCCGTCGACGCTCGCGCAGGGAACAGTCACCAACATCTCCGCGCCGGAGGCGGTCTTCGTGGCGGACGGCGACCTCTCGCGCCGCGTGTGCATGGGGTACACCGTCAGCAACGCAGCCACCGGGGCCGTCACGTCCGGCCCGGACCGCGCGCTCCAGCTCACGGTGGACGACGACCTCTTCGTCACCTGGCACTTCACGAACCTCCAGCACAGCGTCATGGTCGCCGCCGAGGGCAATGGCTCAATCGCCACCAACGTCCTTTCCGACGCCGCCTCCGTGTGGCAGGGCGACGCGACTCCCTACAGTTTCACGGCTGTGCCGGCCGAAGGCCAGGTCTTCGCGGGCTGGACGGGGAACGTTCCCGTTGACCAGCGCGAGAACGCCACCTTCGCGTTCGAGACCGACAAGGGGCGCAACTTCTCCGCCGTCTTCGTGACGGCCGCGGCGGGCGACAAGGTCTGGACCGGCGAGGGCGACGGCTCAAGCTGGTATGATGACGCGAACTGGTCGCCCGCGGGCGTTCCAGGTCCGCGCACTCGCGTCACAATCCCCGCCGGATTCACGGTGACGGCCGGCTACGGCATCCCCGTCCTGGCCGGCTCCCTCTCCATCGCCTCCGGCTCCTCGCTGAACGTTCGCACGCCTTCCACGTTCAGCACCGACGTCAAGCCCCCGTCTCTGGCGACCGAGGCCGACTACTACAAGGCCATTCTGCGCATAGGCGGTTCGCTCGTCCTCGACGGCACGCTCACCGTCGGGCGCAAGCACTCGATGTCGCTTTCGGAACTCTCCGTCGGGGGCGACTTCGAGATGGGCGAACGCGGCGTCCTAAACGCCTTCGCCGGCTACCGCCTGCTTTACTGGAACCAAACCGTTGGCTGGGACGAGGGCGGAGGTTCCGTCCGCGTCGGCGACAGGATGTCGCTCGCTTCAGGCGCCTGGGTCTACCCGTGGTGCAACGGCCTCCGCGGCGCGCCCGTCGTCTTCGACGTCGGCTCGCTCTCCGTCGCCACGAACGCCGGATTCAACGCCACGGCCAAGGGCTACACCTACACCATCTACGACAGCGTGCGGTACTGCTACTGCCCGGGCATCATGTATGAAAACAACTATGCGGGCGCCACATTTGCCGCCCTCGGCGGGACTTCGACCATGGGCCACGCACCGCGCGCCACGATCTACGGCTCCGCCGTCGCGCCATTCGTGCCGGGATGCTGCTCGCGCAACGACGGCGGCGGGACATCGGCATACGGCACGGGCTATTCCGGCGGCGGCGGCGCAATCCGCATCCGCTCGCGCGGCCCCGTGCATCTGCGCGGCTCGCTGATCGCCGACGGACAGGCCGGCTTCTGGAGCCAGGGCGGCGCCAGCGGCGGCGCAATATGGGTCACCGCACCGCGCGTCAAGATGTGGCCGGGGGCCATCATCCGCGCCCTTGGCGGAGGAACCAACTCCGACAACGCATGCGGCTCGGGTGGACGCATCTGCATCGCCGAGGGACTCACAGACGCGCAGATCGCCTCCTTCATCACCAATGGGACGGCAAGCGGCAGGTACACAGTCAACAACCTCGTCACCGACCCGGCGGCCAAGGCTGAACTCGTGAATGGCACGCTTTCCGCAGCTGGCGGATTCAAGGCGGAAGGCTCCGTTCAGAACGGCGGCGACGGTTCCGAAATCTGGATTACCACGCCCCCGCCTCGCACGCTCATCATCCTCCTCTAATGACGCATGCCTAGTAGAGCAGTTTTTTGAAGGCGTCGATGTCGGCGCTGCGCTGCGCGTACTCGTCCGGCGGGAGGACAATCTCGCGGAGTGTCCCGCCATCGATGCGGAAACGTTCGACATTGACGGCCTCAATTCCGCCGTCCATGTCCACGTTTACGAGCGAGATGTCCTCGAACGGCTTGCCAGGGCGGGACCAGATGTAGGATGGCTCACCCTGCGTGCCGGATATGTTCGAGAAGTGCAGCCCCCTGACGGACGGCTCCGTCGATTTCAGCCGGTGGACGCGCAGAAAGCTCGAAGATGTATGGGAGACGATGTTGGCGAAGCGGATGTCCGCGAAGTCGCAGCCGTGCGAGGGAAACCACGTCGAGGAGAAGTTGATGCCGCGTACCGAGTCGCGTATCACGCAGTTGGAGATGGCGCAGTCATGGATCGAGCCGTCCCCCACCCCGATGCGGAAGGCCTCCTGAAGTGAGGAAAGCGTGCAGTTCGTCACGGTGACGAAGGCGGTTTCGCATGGCGCGTGGACCAGTCGTTTGCCGTCGGCCCGGAGGCAGAGCGAATCGTCGGAGGTCTCGATGTCGCAGTCCGAGACGCGCACGTGGCGGCAGCAGTCGATGTTGAGTCCGTCGCCGTTCATGATGAGCGGGTCGGCGCGCGAGGTCCGTATAAAGAGTCCGTGAACGGCTACGTCCTCGCAGCCGTGCAGCAGAACGGTCCAGTAGGGCGAGTCAATGAGATGAAGTCCCTCGAGACGCACCTGGCTGCACTCGCAGAACCACAGCATCTGCGCCGGGCGCCACTTGATGGCGTCCTGCGCGTTGTGTCCGCCGAGGGCGTTTACCCCTGTCTTCCTGCCGATACGCGCCCTGTCGAACCCGTCCGTCATGAAATGTCTTCCGTTGCCGAAGACCGTTCCCGCACCGCGCAGCGTGACGTCGGTCTGCCCGACGCAGAGGAAGAGGTGTCCGCCCTCGTGGTTTTCGGCCTCGGATCGACAGTTCTGCGGGCAGACGTCCCACGGGTTGTAGTCGGCTGGGTCCTTGCTCGCCTCTATTGTTGCCCCGGCGCAGACATTGAAGTCCACGTGGCTCTTGAGATAGAGTGTGCCTGTCACGTAGCGGCCGGCCGGAACGCGCACTTCGCCGCCTCCCGCGGCGTTTGCCGCGTCAATCGCAGCCTGGATGGCGGTGGTGTCCTTCGAAGCGCCGTCACCGACGGCGCCGAACTCGCGCACATTGAAAAGTCCGGAAGTTTTCATGTCAAAAAGATTGGGCCACGTTCTCCGCGCGGCGGATGTAGGCGTCCTGCTCCGCCTTGCACATGTCGTTCCAGCGGACGTTCCAGCCGCAGATGCGCACCTGCAGGCTCTCGTATTTCTCCGGGTGCGCCTGGGCGTCGCGTAGTTCCTCCACGCTGAAGACCGTGAACTGGATGACCCCGCCGCCGTTACGATGGTAGACTTGGACTAGCGCCCGCATGGCCTCCAGTCCCTCCTTGCCCTGGCACACCGAGGGGTGCAGCAGAACATCGAGCGGATAGTCGCTTGGCAAAAGCTCGGCCGAGGAGGAGGCTAGCGTTGACACGAGCGCCGTTGCGCCCTCGGTGTCGGCCCCCATCGTAGGTGAAAGGTTTTTCGAAAGCTCCTCGCCGGCACGGCGTCCGTCTGGCGACGCCGGGGTCTTACGCCCAAGTTCAATGAACCTGCGCGAGGAGTGTCCGCTTGCCAGGAAAATCCCTCCCCGCGAATTCGGGAAGCCGTTCATGTTTGACGCGAAGGTCTCGATTATCCTTGCGCCGAGCGCGTTTGCCTCGCCGTCGTTGTTGCCCCACTTCCGCTTCGACCGGCACATCCGCCTCCGCAACTCCTCGTTCCCCTCCCAGTTCGCCGCCGTGATGGCGCCGAGTTCGGCGAGCGTGACTTCGCCTTTGTCGTAGACAAACTCCTTTACGGCCAGCAGCGCGTCAACGGCGCTGCCGAGGCCAAGCGCGCGAATCGTCGTGTCGTTCCCGCGGGGGCATCCGTCCGCGAAACCGTCCTTGCGGTTTCGCAGCGCGTGTTCCGTCGCGAGGGTCATGAGATTCGCGGGATTGACTTCCGAAAGCACCTTCTCCAGCTCGCACACGAGTTCGCGGCTTCTGACAGTAGTTTTAGACAGACGACGGAGATATTCTGCCAGAAATGATTTAAAATCTGGCAAACGCTGTGCGTTTGCCTCTTCCAATATCCTCACCACGGGCATCAGGAGATTGAGGTTCGCCGCGTCGGTTGTGTTCAGGCTGTCGCAAAGGCCGAATTCGTAGCACCCGCGGACGGCCATCGTGCGGCAGTCCTCGTCGCTGGCGTTTTTCCATCGCCTGAGGGCCTTCGCCGCCGATTCCTCCCCGAGGAAAGCGACGGAGCGCCTGCGCCGCGCCATGTCCAGAAGCTGCCGCCATGCCCAATCGGGGGTGTTGTCCGCGACCTTCACGATGAACTTCGGCGAAGTGAGGTTGAGTTCGTCGGCTATTTCGAGGATGATGCGCGAGACCTCGCCGAACTCGCTCGTGCCGTCCCTGCGGGTGCCGCCGAATCCTATTGGCTGCGCGTAGTAGTTCGCCGCGGAACCCCACTGCCAGAGGAAGTGCCTCATCTGCTCGCGGAACTCGGCCTCGGTCGTGCGGCCGGCTGCGATGTCGGCCTCGTAGTAGGGCGCGATGAAGGCGTCAAGCTCGGTGAGCGAGCGGCACTGGATCCCGTCAAGGTGTTCCGAGAAGAAGAAGTAGATCCATACGAACATCAGCATGTCGTATGCCGTCTGCGGCGGACCTGTCCGAAGGCGTTCAAGGCAGGCGATTTCCCTGACGAGACGCCGCGATTGCGGCGTCTCGCCGGGCAAATCGCAGTGACGAGTGACGAGTGACGAGTGACGAGTGGATGCCAATTCAGACTGTCGCTTTCGGCCTTGAGCGATGAAGCGGTCGATACCGGCCAGAATCGCATCCATGGCGATGAAACACGACTCGTAGAAGGAATCGCCTTCTTGGGAGGGCCGCGCTTCGTCGCGGCCGCGGTCGCGCGGGAGCGCGACCCTCCCACAGCCCATTCTGCATTCTGCATTCTGCATTCTGCATTCTGCCGTTGCCGCGGCGCCATGCGTCGCGGCAACGGCCGCAAGCCGCGCCTTCATTCCGGGGAAGCCGAGCGAAAGGATGACGCGCCAGTCGGGGACGGAGTGGTCGAAATCCTGCCACATCAGCCAGCGGCCGTCGGCATTGCCGTCGCACCACTCCTTGACGACTTCGGGACTGAGCCGTTCCGCGTTGACCTCTTCCGCGCGCCTTCCCATCAACTTGCGAATGGGCAGGCTGAGCCTGTCCCAGATGGCCATTGCCGGAAACCAGTCGAGCGGGGAGACGTCGATGGACTGCTCAAGAATCTGCACGGCGAAACATCTGGCCTTCGTAACGCGCCACGACTCGCCTGACGCCCTGCCCTGCGCGACGATCTCGTCGAGCCGCGGCGTGAACGCCTCCTGCGGGATGCCCGTCGATTTGTCCGTCACGTCCTGGCGGAACTTGCGGCGGAGGTAGGTGTCCTCGTCCGTGATGTTCTCAACATACGGATCCCACCATGTCATGTCATTGTAGCCGCGCTGTTTTCTTTCCATTGTCTTCATGCCGGTTGACGCCGCCAAGGCCGTTTCAATTATACCACCAGCAATTGGACAAATGCTTTTCCAAGGGTGTTTTTCCTTGAAATGTGCCGAAAGAACAAATACAATGGTTGCGATTTGAAAGAAGGCTTCCTAAATGAAGTATGATCCAAGCAAAGTTCTAGGCAAGTTCCGCTCGGCGGCGGCCGAGACCGACGCCCGCGTCAAGGCCGGAATAGAGGAGAACCGGAAGGGGACGATGACGCTGTCCTTCAAGGACGCCGAGGGGCGTCCTTGCGAAAACGTGCACGTCGTTTTGAAGCAGAAGAGCCACCGCTTCAAATACGGCGCGAACCTCTTCATGCTCGACGAGATTCCCGACGGCGCCGAAAAGAACGAGGCCTACAAGGCACGTTTCGCCGAGGCCTTCAACCTCGCGACCCTTCCGTTCTACTGGAAGGACCTGGAACCGGAGCAGGGAAAGCCACGCTACGCAAAGGGCTCCCCCCGCGTCTACCGGCGTCCGTCGCCCGACCTCTGCGTCGAATGGTGCGAGGCGAACGGCATCGAGCCAAAGGCGCACTGTCTCAACTACCCGGCTGCCTACACCTGCCCCGACTGGGCGAGGGGCGATTTGCAGAAGGAGAAGGTGTTCCTCGAAAAGCGTTTCCGCGAACTGGCGGAACGCTACGCCGGCCGCATCCCCATGTGGGAGGTCACGAACGAGCTTCTCATCGCGTTCCGCGTCGGTGAGACAGCCATATTCTCCGCGCCGGATCTCGTCGAGTGGAGCTTCAAGACGGCGGAGAGGCACTTCCCCGCCAACCGCCTGATCATAAACGAGGACTCCGACACCGCCTGGAAAAGCTGGGGGACGAGAAGCGCCTACTATCTGATGGTCGAGAACGCCCTTCTGAAAGGCTGCCGCATCGACGGCATAGGAATGCAGTTCCATTCGTTCTGGGGCACGGACATGGACAATGTCGCCAAGAGGGCGGCCGAGCGGTACGACCCGCAGCGCCTCTTCGACGTCATGGACACCTACGCTCTGCTCGGAAGGCCTCTACAGATAACCGAGACCACCATACCGGCCTACTCGGACGACCCGGGTGACGAGGAGGTGCAGGCTGAACTCGTGCGCGAACTCTACCGCATCTGGTTCTCCCACCGCTCCATGGAGGCCATCATCTACTGGAACCTTCCCGACGGCTACGCCTACGGCACGAAGCCCGGCGACTTCTCAGGCGGGGAGAACGTCTTCCACGGAGGCCTCTGCCGCTTCGACCTCTCGCCAAAGCCGGCATACAACGTGATCCGCGACCTCTTCGGGCGCGAATGGCGGACGAACATCGACCGCGAGGCCCCTGGCGGACAATTCTCCTTCCGCGGCTTCTACGGCGCCTACTCGCTTGAGGCGACATCCAACGGGAAAACCATCGCCACGGATTTCTCCCTCGCCCCCGACGGACGGACCTCGCTGGAACTGACCATTTAGGAACCTTTGAAGGGCCTACAAGACCAATCATCCCACATCGTGGTGGAATTCCAATGGCGAGATGGGCATCGAAATTTCGATGCCGGCGGCGTCGGCGAGGTCGTATGCCTCGTTGAGGGAGGCGGCGATGAGCGACGGGGCGTGGGCGTCGGTGTTCAGGATCACGCGCGTCCCCTCCTCCGCCACAATCTGCCAGAACGGGAGCCAGGGATATTGCGGCCGAACCGTTCCGTCGTCGTCCTTCACCCACGGCTTGCGGAAGCCGGAGGTGTTGATTTCCAAAGGCATTCCCGCGTCGCGCGCGGCCTGCGCGATGTCATGGGCGGCGGATTCGCAGTCCGGCGTCCACGCGGTGCAGAAGCAGCCAAGGAGGTCGGGATGGGCGACGTAGTCGAACAGGCCGGTCTCTATGCCGTCGACAACATACCGCGCGTAGCCGCGCACCCACGCCTTCTGGTCGATCGTGGGGGAGCGCAGGAAGGAATTGTACCAATGCTCCGATCCCGCCTCCATCGTGAACGAATGCGGCGCGAAAGCGATGAAGTCCAGGCCAAAACGGCCACGCAATTCCTCCTCGAACCAGTCCAACCCAAAGGATGGAACCCACTCGCATTCAAGGCCGGCGTAAATCCGTATCCCGGGATATGTGTCTGCGGCGAAGCGGATGGCGTCAATGTAGTCCGGCATCTGCGCGTAGTCCATGCGCACGCTATCCCAGCGGCCGTCCATCGTCGGAGTGTGGTCGGATATGCCGAGCGTGGTGATGCCGGCGCGCATCGCCTCGGCGCAGTAGTCGGCCACGTCGCCCGCCGCGTGCTTGCAGCGGTAGGTGTGGCTGTGCCAATTGGCGCGGAAAAGTGAGTGGTTCATCGCAATTCAAAGTAGATAACAATATACCACACATGTAGCCATCTACGCTGAATTTGGTTGTCACGGCTCCTTCATATTCTCCCGGTGAGCCTGCGCCCGGGGGAGCGTCTGCAGCTACTGAGAGGGTGAGGGTGGATCATTCTTGTCGCCGAGTTGCTTTTTGGGGTACTCGAAGTACAAGTCTTTGTAGAAACTAAGACTCCTGACAAAAAACCTCGGCAATGGTTCCCACAGTTCCCTTCTGGCAAGCGTATCGTAAATCAAATCGCGTGCGGCGCGTAGGTCATGCCGCTGTCTGGCTATGTATGTGAAATTTGTGATAAACGTGCGTGTCGCAGGCCAGCGGTTTGTGCCGTCATAGTCGATTCGACTAAATTCGATGGCGCACTCCCAGGGATCCATCAGCCTATAGTCATTAAACACCGCGTTGTTTTGCGGGCGTCGTGTTGGGGGGAGGTATTCGTAAAGGCTGTGAAACGCGGAAACATCGGGATCCCGCGTGTTAGTCCACCAGTTGTTAGTGAACGCAAATATCAGATAACGGCGACCATTTTTGAAGAAGAGTTCGTCCCCTGCAGATTCGCAATACACATTACGGACTGTGATGTTTGACGTTGCTGCGCACCCCCAAACGACCTCGTCTACGGCCACCTCGGCCGAATGTCCATCGTTTGTGGAAAGCACCTGTCCAGTGCAGATAAGGTCACAGACGCCCGCCTGATGGGGTGTCAGGCATAATTGCCTGAAAACATACAGGTCATAATCGACAACCCCCTCTTCATTCGTGGGAACAATATCATAAGGATTGAATGGAAATGCAAACGCATCACATAGGCAAAGAAACATCCCGCAAATCCAACGAATCTTATTCGCGACCTTGTTCATAAACACTCCTTCTGTCTTGATTACTCCAGCAGAGACGGAATCTTTGTGCAAAGTTACGGCAATGGTAAAGGTTCGGAAAAACTATCATTCCAGTCATAGCGATCTTCCTTGTACAACTGTAGATAGTTCCAAATTACCGGAGAAAGACCACTGTTCGCCCATCCGTTTCCCACGATGTTTGTGATGGTCTGACGCATCAGTTGCTTGTCTCCTTGAACCCTTGTGATGTTCACAAGATTTGTTACAAGGGCGCGCGTTACCGGCCAATAGTTGCTGCCGTTGTAATTGATTTGACTGAAAGGTATGGCCGTGTATCGAGGGAACATTGTGCGATAGTCGTCAAACACGGCATTTCCCGGCGGAGCACTTGTTACTGAGAGGTAACCACAGAGTCGGTCGTAGTACATGTCATTCATGCTCTGGTTTGCCCACCAGTTGTTTGTAAATGCGCAAACGAGATAACGCTCACCAGAAACATATCCAAAAGGACGCGCATTGGGCATGTATTTCCAGGAAATGCTACGAACGGTTATGTTCGACGAATTCACTCGCCCCCAAAGGACATCGTCCACGGCGAATCCGGCGGCGCATTCTTCATCGTTCGACACGATGCTGCCATCGACCACGGTGCCGGTGAAAATCAAGTCGCATATTCCCGCTTGATGTGGAAGCAGACTAATTTCCACCACGGCATTGGAGTCGACATCAGTTGCCATTCCGTTGTTGGCAAAAAGAAAAATGGCAGCGGAAAAAAGAAATAGAAGTGTGGTCTTAGGCATAACTCCTCCTTACGGTGTTTTCGGGAAAACAAAGTTCAACATTAGGGCGGCCTTGGCCCTCTCGTCATCCAAGTAGTGCGACTCTGCGGCGGGAAGGGCGAATCCGCCACAAGCAAAATGGTTGCAAGGGGATTATTCAATCATCTTAATCCCATCCGATTGATTATCCACTCGATTGATGAAACCATGTGTGTCGCGGGGCTTTGCGCGGTCCTCCGTGTCGTAGCGAAAACTCTTGTAAAGTATCATCTGCCTTCTGACAAAGGTCGGCAACCTCCGGGAATTGCTCACGTCATGGACTATTGATTCGACAATTTCCCTGACCTTCCCCTCGTCGCACTGAATACGCCCTACATCGATGAGATTCGTAATCAAGGCCCGTGTTCCTTCCCAGTAGTTCGTCCCGTTATCGACGAAGTGGCTAAGTGGAATCGCGCTGCTGAATCTATCAACCAGCCTAAAGTCATCAAGGAACAGTCCGGTCGGCGACTGGTTCGTCGCAGGCACGAAGTGCAGAAGTTCACGGTTCGGGCCAAAATAATGAAATCTCTCCGCCCACCAGTCGTTTGTGAAAGCGCCAACCAAGTATTTTTCGCCAAGCCGATATGGAGGGTCATAGGGGTCTGGCGCATAATCACGGACGGTTATGTTGGTGCCGGAGGCACTACCCCAGATGACATCGTCCACGGAGAACTCTGCGGAGCCATAGTCGTTTGTCGCAACAGGTGTTCCTGTAAAGATGATATCGGCAATGCCGACGAGATGCGGAAATATGGTGATGAAACTATAGTGAAGCGGAAGGTTCCATTCCGCAATTGCGGTCCGAATGCCAAGCGTGAATGACATTCCAATGACTAACAAAGATTTAAACAGTGGAGTCGCCATGATTTTCTCCTTTTCAGTAGGCTTGCGGGAATACGAACTGAAGATAATTCCTGTTCTCCGGCATCCATCTTTGAATGTGCCAGAGGTCAAAACCAAGTCGCATAAGTGGTCGTTTTAGGATGCCATCATCCATGTAGTGGCTTCCGTCTTGGCAGTTGTTATGGCCTCCGCCAACCGCAGAAGCAGCAGGTACAAGCCCCATCGTATGGCAAATTTCGTGCAGGGCGGTCTGGGAAAGAATAACGGTCATCAAGTCAGCCGAAAACGGCAATGGGACATTGCGCCAGTCGTTATAGCTCTTTATGTCAGGATCAATGTAAAACGCATTGTACCAATTCAGAATATACTCGCGAATCGTGCGGTTGTAGACATCCGACGAACCGGAAGGGGAGTCATTTCTCTCGTGGCAGTTTGTATTTGGCGTCAATCCGAGGGCTTCACCGTACAAATCGGGATAAGGACCGTTATACTTCCCCACGTTTATCACGGCCGTTTTATGCGGCTGCGGTACATCAATATCAGGTCCAACTACGATTATGTTGGCACTTACCGGAAAAAGATCCTGAACCTGAGCGATGATTCCCGAAAAAGCAACGACCGCATTGGAAGTGGCGCAACCGGCGAAAATCGTCACATTTGTAGAAGGAAGTGTATCACCTTCTATGCCGACATAGTTATAAACAAGCGGTTGTCTGAACTCCTCAATTGTGTTTGAAGTCCATGTGATTTGCACATACTGCGGAATGGTCTGCGTCGTTGAAAACTCGGAGACGAGATTGTTCTTGTCGTCGAAAGTGCGCGATATGACCGTGACGAATGGAGGCGGCACGTACTGGCCTGAAGCAACAGCCGGGAGGGCGCGGGTGAAAGTGGTCTTGCTGTCATAGACAAGGGAGTCGGTGCCGTTGGACAATGGCGCGGATGATGTTGCCTTGGTGTCCCAGTCAATGGATGGCGGATTGTCGCGGGAAATGGCGGTTCGCCGCTGAAGGCCCGGTACATCTGGATTTGTGTCGATCCAGGCCAAATGCTGCCACCCCGAAGCAGTTTCGCGTCCGGCCTCGACTTCAAGGTAGAGTTTCGGGTCGTCTTCGTCGTCGCCGAATGGATGCTCGCAGTCGCGGTAGATTGGGTTTATCGTCATGTTGGTGTGG
>JAEEGG010018939.1_pt1 | contig 13944 bp, 12 predicted proteins | sample 9134161 | NCBI WGS metagenome assembly JAEEGG01 (sample SAMN16246543, study PRJNA631951) | gut metagenome | biome: gut microbiome; feature: rumen; material: CR-attached | host: Bos | place: Iran: Karaj | collected 2018-10 | reverse complement strand
CCCAGCATCGCCAAACAGCATGGCGCCAAGATCATCGAAATCAACATGGAACCCTCCACCTACACCAAGCACATTAGCGACATTTTCATCCAGGGCAAAGCGGGAGAGATTTTGCTGAAGATTGATGAGGAGATAAAAGATAAAAGATAAAAGATAAAAGTTAAGAGTTGGGGATTCTGACTTTCCTTAGATCTAGAAGGTTGGTAGGGTTGGTTCCCAGGCCTTCAATACGCTTGTTCACAAAACGCAGTATCTCATCGTAGAACAGCACTACCACGGGGGCATCCAGCATCATCAGACTATCCATTTCCGCATAATAAGCGGCACGTTCGTTGTCATCGGTACAAGCCATGGCTTTGCCGTAGAGGTGGTCGTATTTCACATTGGAATAATGCGAATAGTTGGGGCCATCGGGCGAGAAGTTACTCGTGGTGAACAGCGAGAGGTAGTTCTCGGCATCGGGATAGTCGGCGACCCAAGAAGCACGGAAAAACTGCAGGCTGCCATTGCCTCTCATGCTGCGCAGAGTGGCAGGAGGCATCACCTCCATCTTGCATTTCAGTCCCACCTGCTCCACCTGGCTTTGGACAAACTTGCCGATATCGGCATATTCGGCAGTGGTGGAGAGATTCAGGGTATAACCTTCAAGGCGGTTTTCCTTCACCAAGCGTTGGGCTAGTTTCAGATCGTAATCGTAGCCTATGCTGTCGCGATGTCCGGGAAGTCCCGCAGGGATCATGCCTCCAGTACCAGGAATGCCGATGCCATTGCGAAGGTATCGCAACATCTTGTCGCGGTCGATGCTCAGGCTCACTGCCTGACGCATAGCCTTCGAGCGCGCTACGCCCAATGTGTCGTCAGGATCAACGTAGAAGCAAATGTATTCGGTGTTCAGGTAAGGCCCCGTGATCAGATCTATCTTGTCCTCGTACTTCTGGCGAAGCTCGCCATCGTAAGTGAGCAGTTCGTCTTTATAACGCGCGTCAATGCCCGACATGAAGTCGAACTTGCCTTTGATGAACTCCAAAAACGCCACCTGACGGTCGATGAGGAAACTGATGGAGACCGCATCGAGATACGGCAGCCTCTCCCCTTTTTCGTCGAACTCAAAATAGTTGGGGTTCCGGCGCATCACCAGCTTCACACCCTCGTTCCAGTATTGGAAGCGGAAGGGGCCCGTGCCAACGGGATGCCTTCTGAACTCGTCGCCATAATACTCCACTGCCTCCTTGGGGACGATGGAGGCATAAGTCATGGAAAGAATACCCAAAAACGGAGGAAAAGGCTTTGCCAGACGCACCTGGAATGTACTGTCATCAAGGGCATGAAAGGCATAACCGTTGTCGTCGTGGGCCACTGACGCGAAAATCCACGCCCCGGGAGAGTTTAACGATTTATCAACAACTCTGTTGAATGAATATACAACATCCTCCGCATTCACGCAACGGCCCAGAGGGATGGCATCGTCGTCATGGAACGGCACGTCGGTACGGAGATGGAAAGTATAGACGGTACCATCACCGCTGATCTCCCATGAGTGGGCCAATCGCGGCACCACTTCCATGTCTTCATCAAAAGCCACCAAACTGTTGAAGAGTTGGTTGCATGCCCAGATGTGAGGCAGGTCTTTGGCATAGATCGGATCCAAAGTCAGGATGCCGGCGGATTCGTTGTATTTGAAGATGGACAGACCTTCATTGGGATCCACTGGCTTTCTGCAGCCCAGAAGAAGCAGCAAAAAGCAACATCCCAGCAACGTTTTCCACTTTCCGTTTTCCACTTTACCTCCCTTCGGTCGGTGAGGGCTTACGCCGTTCAGTTTTCCGTTTTCCGTTTTCAGTTCCTAAACCCAATAACTTCAGTCCTGAGATTCATCAGGTATTTGTTATAATCGAGGTCGTTATGGTCTTGTTCCTTCTCCAGTGCCAGATCAACCACTTCCAGCATGTTTTTCACATAGTGGAATTTCAGGCCTTCGACGTAATCCTCTTTGATGTCTTTGATATCGCGTTCATTGTCGATGGAGAGGATGATATCGGTGACGCCGTTTCGTTTGGCGGCGAGCATCTTCTCTTTGATGCCGCCCACGGGCAGCACTTTGCCGCGGAGGGTAATCTCTCCTGTCATGGCCAGTTGGCCTTTCACCTTGCGTTGTGTGAAGGCCGAGGTCAGGGCTGCCAGCATGGTGATGCCCGCTGAGGGTCCGTCCTTGGGTGTAGCGCCTTCTGGCACATGGATATGTACGTTCCAGGCATCGAACACGTCGGAGTTGATCTCGAGCAATGAGCTATGGGCTTTGATGAACTCGTAGGCGATGGTGGCCGACTCTTTCATCACGTCGCCGAGGTTGCCCGTGAGTGAGAGATGTCCGCCGCCACGGCTGAGGCTCACCTCGATGGAGAGGATCTCCCCTCCCACTGAGGTCCAGGCCAGGCCGGTAGCCACGCCAGGCATGGGATGTTTCACTTCGTCCTCGTCGTGGTGCATCGGCACGCCGAGGACCTTGCGGAGTTCCTCGACGGTCACCTTGCGACCTGACGACTGTTCGAGCACCACGTCTTTGGCGCGGGCGCGCATCACGTCAGCGATGCGGCGTTCCAGGTTACGCACGCCAGCCTCACGGGTATAGTCGTCGATGATCCGCATCACGATGTCTTTCGGGAAGGTGATTTGAGTGGCGTCCATGCCATGTTCTTTCAGTTGTTTTGGTATGAGGTGGCGCTTGGCGATCTCATATTTCTCCTCACGCAGGTACCCGTTGATGTCGATAATCTCCATACGGTCGCGCAAGGCAGGATGGATGGTCGAGAGGGTATTGGCGGTGGCGATGAAAAGAATCTTTGAGAGGTCGTAGTCCAATTCCATGAAGTTATCATAGAAGGTGGAGTTCTGTTCCGGGTCGAGGATCTCGAGCAGGGCTGCTTGCGGGTCGCCGCTGATGTTGTTTCCACTCACTTTGTCGATCTCGTCGAGGACGAACACGGGGTTGCCCGACTTCACTTTACGGAGGTTCTGGATGATACGGCCTGGCATGGCGCCGATATAGGTCTTTCGATGGCCTCGGAGTTCCGACTCGTCGCGGACGCCGCCGAGCGACATCCTGACGTATTTGCGGTTGAGGGCGCGGGCGATCGACTTGCCCAGGGAGGTCTTGCCAACGCCGGGAGGACCAACCAGGCAGAGGATGGGAGCCTTCATGTCGTTCTTCAGCTTCAGGACGGCTAGGTGTTCGATGATACGTTCCTTCACCTTGTCGAGGCCAAAGTGGTCGGCGTCGAGGATCTTCTGGGCGCGTTTCAGGTCGAAGTTATCTTTGGTATAATCCATCCAAGGCAGGTCGACGAGGTATTGCAGGTAGTTGAGTTGTATGCCATACTCGGCTGCTTGGGGGTTGGTACGCTCCAGTTTCTTGAGCTCGCGTTCAAACACTTCTTGGACTTCTTTGGTCCATTTTTTCTTGGCGGCTTTTTCCTGGAGTTCCTTGATATCGTGTTCATTGGGAGAGCCGCCCAGTTCTTCCTGGATGGTACGCAGCTGTTGGTTGAGCAGGAACTCGCGCTGTTGTTTGTCGAGGTCGGTCTTGACCTTGCTTTGAATCTGTTGTTTGAGCTCGTTCATCTGTTGGGCTGTGGTGAGCACGCCCAGCAGGTTGTTGGCCATATCGACGACGTTGGTGCATTCGAGCATCAGTTGTTTTGTTGGAAGGTCGGCTTCCACGTTGCTGGCCACGAAGTTAAGCAGGAAGACCGGGTCGTCGATGTTTTTGATGGCGAAGCCGGCTTCTTCGGGGAGGCGTTGGTTTTTGCCTACGACTTGCACGGCGAGTTCTTTGACCGATTGTATGAGGGCTTTGAACTTCCGGTCGCGTGGCACCTCTTCGGAGGCCTCGTACGGTTGCACCATGGCGATGAAGTATGGCTCCATCTGTTGCACTTCGACGATTTCGAAGCGGCGTTTGCCTTGGATGATGACGGTCATGTTGCCGTCGGGCATCTGGAAGGTCTTGAGTATCTGGGCCACGGTGCCTACCGGGTAGAGGTCGGCAATGCCGGGTTCCTCCACGTTGGCGTCTTTTTGCGCCACCACGCCGATGGGTTTGCGTTTCTTATAGTATTCCTTCACCAGCTGCATCGACTTGCTTCGGCCCACGGTGATGGGGATGACCACGCCTGGGTAGAGCACGGAGTTTCGCAGGGGCAAGACGGGAAGCACATCAGGAACTTTCTCGTCTTGATTGAGATGTATATCATCGATGGTGAGTACGGGAATGAAATCCGAGTTGCCCGAGTCCACCATGTCACTCATCAAAAAATCATCGTCAATTAATTTCATAGGATGTGATGGCACTGACACTTTGTCAGTAATAGCGTTTATGTTTAGTGAGCGGTGCTATTTGTCAATAATGATGCCAAAGCGTTTCACGACAAAAAAAGCCCTCGAAGGCGAACCCTCGAGAGCTTCATTTCCGTTACACCTTTTAAACGATTACTTCGTTTCCTTCTTTTCGAAGAACTTCTTATACTTGCTATTGAATTTATCGACGCGACCGGCGCTGTCAACAAGTTTCATCTTACCAGTATAGAAGGGGTGTGAGGTGCTGGAGATTTCAAGCTTCACCAAGGGATACTCCTGTCCGTCTTCCCAGACGATGGTGTCTTTGGTGGCAATGGTCGAACGTGACATGAACATCTGTTCATTCGACATATCTTTGAAAACAACCAGACGATAGTTCTTGGGGTGAATGTCTTTTTTCATCGCTTTATTTCCTTGTTAGTTTCTTTCCTTTTACTTTGAGCGTGCAAAAGTACGACTTTTTTTTGAATTGGCAACATTTTTTTGATTATTTTTCTTTAACATTCTAATTCTTCAAAAAAAGCTTCATTACACCGTTTTAATTATTAACTTTGCAGCACTTTTCGGAAACGACAGACAACTTAATAATAAATCTTACAATTTCAATCAAATGAAACAAGCTTTTAATTTCAACGCAGGTCCTTGCGTTCTGCCCAAGCAGGCTATCGAAAGCACTGTCAAGGCTCTTTATGATTTTGACAACACTGGTATCGGCATCGCCGAGATTTCACACCGCACCCCGGGTTGGGAGCGTATCATGGCTGAGACCCGTCAACTGTGGCGCGACCTCCTCAACATCCCTGAGGAGTACGAAGTCCTCTTCCTCGGTGGTGGTGCCAGCACCCAGTTCTTCACCGTTCCCGCCAACCTGATGAAGACCAAGGCCGCCTACCTCCAGACCGGCGTCTGGGCCAAGAAGGCCGCCAAGGAAGCCAAGCTGTTCGGTAAGGTTGAGATCGTCGCCTCTTCAGAAGAGAAGACTTACACCTACATCCCGAAGGGCTACACCATCCCTACTGATGCAGACTATTTCCACATCACCACCAACAACACCATCTACGGTACTGAGATCAAGTACGACATGGACTGCCCCATCATGCTCGTCGCTGACATGAGCTCCGACATCATGAGCCGTCCCGTCGACGTGAAGAAGTACGGCCTCATCTACGGTGGTGCCCAGAAGAACGTCGGCCCCGCTGGCGTGACCTTCGTCATCGTCAAGAAGAGCATCCTCGGCAACATCGGCGACCGCGCCTACATGAACCCGCTGCCGACGATGGTCGACTTCCGCACCCACGCTGCTGAAGAAGCCAAGAACATCAGCATGTTCAACACCCCGCCCGTACTGCCTATCTTCATGATGCACGAGACCCTCGTGTGGCTGAAGGACACCATCGGTGGCGTCGAGGCTATGAACAAGATCAACACCAAGAAGTCACAAATGCTCTACGAAGAGATCGACCGCAACAGCATGTTCGTCGGCACCGCCGAGAAGGAAGACCGTTCCATCATGAACCACTGCTGGGTCATGGCCCCCGGTTACGAGGACAAGCAAGACGCCTTCATGGCCTTCGCCAAGGAGCGCGGCATGGTCGGCATCAAGGGTCACCGCAGCGTCGGTGGTTTCCGCGCCAGCCTCTACAACGCCTGCCCGATTGAGGCCGTCGAAGCCCTCGTCCAGTGCATGCAAGATTTCGAAAAAGCGAACAAGTGATGTTGAAGTGTTGTTTGTTGAATTGTTGAATTATTGTTTGCTGATACTCAAATCTAAAGTTTCAACAATTAAACGATTAAACGATCAACAATTAAACAAATCGAGATATGGGTTACCTATTTGCTTTTGAAAGATTGGAGGTTTGGCAGTTGGCTAGGAAGTTTTTCAAATACTCCTATTCATTAATCGACACTTTTCCTGCGAGTGAAAGGTACAATTTAGTCGATCAAATAAGGCGTGCAGCAACTTCTATTGCCTTGAATCTTGCCGAAATGACTTCTCGGTCTTCCTATAAGGAGCAAGCCCATTATTCTGAAATCGCTTACGGTTCTACCATCGAAGTTTATTGTGCATTCCTGTTGTCATACGACTTGGGATACATCAGCGAACAACAATTGGAAGAACTTAAAGAGAGAATCAGCGAACTCTCCAACAAGATCAACGCATTGAAAAACAGCCAATATCAACGCGCCGAACAGTCCAACAAACAACAATCCTCATCCAACAAAACCAACAATTAAACACTTAAACAATCAACAATTAAACAAATGAAAATACTGGTTGCAACTGAAAAACCTTTCGCAAAGGTTGCTGTTGATGGAATTAGAAAAGTCGTCGAAGAGAACGGTTACGAACTGGCTCTTCTCGAGAAATATACCGATGTCAATGACCTCTACAAGGCCGTTGCCGATGCCGATGCCCTCATCGTCCGTTCCGACAAGGTGACGAAGGAAGTCATCGACCACGCCAACAACCTGAAGATCGTCGTCCGTGCCGGCGCCGGTTACGACAACCTCGACCTCGAGGCTTGCACCGCCAAAGGCATCGTGGCCATGAACACCCCTGGTCAAAACAGCAACGCCGTTGCCGAACTCGTCATGGGTATGCTGGTCTACGCCGTCCGTAACTTCTACAACGGCAAGAGCGGCAGCGAACTGATGGGCAAGAAGCTCGGTCTGCTGGCCTTCGGTAACGTGGGTCGCAACGTCGCCCGCATCGCCAAGGGCTTCGGCATGGAAGTCTATGCTTTCGACGAATTCGTCCCCGCCGAGAAGATCGAAGAGGCTGACGTTCACGCCGTCGCCAATCGCGACGCCCTCTTTGAGACCTGCGACGTGGTCAGCCTGCACATCCCGGCCACTGCCGAGACCAAGCAGAGCATCAACTACGCTGTGGTGAACAAGATGCACAAAGGTGGCATCCTCGTCAACACCGCCCGCAAGGAAGTCATCAACGAGCCCGAACTGCTCAAGCTGATGGCCGAGCGTACCGACCTCAAGTACATCACCGACATCATGCCCGATGCCGACGCCGAGTTCAAAGCCTTCGAAGGCCGCTACTTCGCCACGCCCAAGAAGATGGGCGCCCAGACCGAAGAAGCCAATATCAACGCTGGCCTGGCCGCTGCCAACCAGATCGCTGATTTCTTCAAGACTGGCAACAAGCGCTTCCAAGTGAACAAATAATTAACCAACAGCGAAAGACACCGCAAGCTTGTCTTGTGGTGTCTTTTCCTTAATTGCCTGATAATGATTCCGGAAAATACAAAACCCACCAATTTTTTCAAGTTTGAGGGACTCCGCATATACCATAAATCCGTCGATTTCACCAATGCCATCCTGTCCCTCAGCAACACCGTCCAAACAAACGCCCAAAAGATCATCGTCGACCAGTTCCTCAATGAAGCCGGTCATATCTCCGCCAACATCATCGAAGGTGCCGGCCATTCAAAAGCAGAGTTTATCGAATACTTGCAGAAAGCCAAGTCGAACATCGGCAAATGCGTGATGATCTGCACCCTGGCCTCAAAGCAATCCCTGATTGATGAAACACAAGAAAACGACATTCGCAACGAACTGATGGAACTCACCAAGATGATTGGCGCGCTGATCCTCTCTTTTCAGAAGCATGACTCAGTCAATAACCCAGAAATCTGACTGTCAATAAATTCATGAGCAAATTTAGTCTACACATAGAGACAATGACTTGTGACTATGACTATGACCGCTTAAACAAAGCTATGGAACTTCTACTTTAAGTAAAAGCAGTCATGGTCATAGTCAATGGTCATAGTCGAAAAAACTAAAGAATAAAGCTATAATATCAAAAGAACAACAATTAAAACTCTAATACAATGTCTGTTATCAAACCGTTCAAAGGATGGCGTCCCGGCGTGGACATCGTCCAAAAACTGGCCTCCCGCCCCTACGACGTGCTGAACACCGAAGAGGCCCGCAAGGAATGCGAAGGCAACCCCTACAGCCTGCTCCACGTGACCAAGGCCGAAATCGACCTGCCCGAAGGCCACAAGGACAGCGACCTCGAGACCTATCTGAAAGTCGTTGAGAACTTCAACAGCTTCAAAGACTTCGGATGGATCAAGCAAGACCAGGAGGATAAGCTCTACATCTACGCCCAGAGCATGAACCCCACCGACGCCAACGCCCACTGGCAGTATGGCATCGTGGCCTGCGCCTACAGCGAAGACTATGTCAACAAGGTCATCAAGAAGCACGAGCTCACCCGTAAGGACAAAGAGGAAGACCGCATGAAGCACGTCCGCCTCACCAACGCCAACGTCGAGCCTGTGTTCTTCGCCTACCCTGCCGTCGCCGAAATCGACGCCATCGTGAGCAAGATCACTGCTGAGAAGCCCATCTATGACTTCATCGCCAAGGAAGACGGCTTTGGCCATCGCTTCTGGATCATCGACGACAAGGCCACCATTGCACGCCTCGTCGAACTGTTCGACAAGAAGGTCCCGGCCATGTACATCGCCGACGGTCACCACCGCAGTGCAGCTGCTGCCCTTGTCGGTCAAGAGAAGAAAGAGAAGAATCCTGCCCACACTGGCAAGGAAGAGTACAACTACTTCATGACCGTCATCTTCCCCGACAACCAGTTGAATGTCATCGACTACAACCGCGTCGTGAAAGACCTCAACGGCCTCAGCACCAAGGACTTCTTCAAAGCCCTGCAAGAGAACTTCGACATCGAATGCAAGTGCGACTGCACCAAGGACGGCGGCAAGTGCAACTGCGAGTTCCCCTGCCACTGCGAGTGCAGCACCGAGTACAAGCCCAACAAACTCCACAACTTCTCGATGTACATCGAGGGCGTTTGGTACAGCCTGACTGCCAAACCCGGCACCTACAACGACAGCGACCCCATCGGCGTGTTGGACGTCACCATCCTCAGCAACCTTGTCCTCGACAAGATTCTGGGCATCAAGGACCTCCGCACCGACAAGCGCATCGATTTCGTTGGTGGTATCCGTGGCCTCGGCGAGTTGAAGCGTCGTGTCGACAGCGGTGAGATGAAGGTCGCTTTCGCGCTCTATCCTGTGAGCATGAAGCAGATCATCGACATCGCCGACACCGGCAACATCATGCCTCCTAAGACCACTTGGTTTGAGCCGAAACTGCGCTCGGGCCTGGTCATCCACACTTTGGATTAATTGGGACGCAAGACATTATGACACGGGACGCGAGACAAAAGCCTCGCGTCCCGTTCTTTTTTTATGTGCTATAACGATTAGAAGAACTGCACCACCTCCTCCAACGGCCTATGTTCAGGCTGGCGAGGCTCGCCAGACCTGTAGCCCAACGAGATGACCGCCATAATCGCTTCGTTCTCAGGGATGTTAAACAGCGTGCGAAGGGCATCAGAGTCGCGCATACCCATGATGAGCGTGTCGAAGCCTTTGGCACGGGCCTTCAGGATGAAATAGGCATTGCTGAGGCCGTTGTCGTAAGCACCCCAGCCATCACCCACTTCGTTGGTCTGCTCGCCACGGAAGAAACCAGACTTGCCCTTTTCGTATGTGGAAACAATCAGCACGGGCGCACCAGCAATGTTCTGCTTGTTGCGCTCACCCACCAGATTGGCCACCGCCTCGACTTTCTCAGGACTCATAGCCACATAGTATTTCGAAGGCTGTTGGTTGGCCCATGAAGGTGCTTCTTGCGTTGCAATCAGCAGCTCACGGACCTCAGCCTCGCTGATGGTCTTGGTGGCATCATAGCTGCGGACACTTCTTCGGGTTGCCAATACCTCATCAAAGTTAACCACATTGGTAGTGGCCGTTTCATTGTTGTTTTCTTTGTTGTTCGAGCAAGCAGCAAGCATCATGCATGCCACTACTGCCGCAAAAAGTAAAGTTGATTTTGTGTTTTTCATGTTTTGATACGATTAGTTTTCGGGACAAAGGTAGGAAAAAACGACACTCTAGCAAGAAAAAACGTACCTTTGCACAAACAAAACGATGGAAAAGCATCCTGTCAATATCAGCCCTAACCTCATCAAGCACTACGCAGACTATCTGCGCCTGGAGCTTTCGCTGTCCGATAACAGTGTGGAGGCCTATTGCCATGATGTCCATTTGTTTTTGCAATACCTTGAGGCAGAAAAAGTTTCAACAGACATCAACACCATCACTCAAGAAACCATCGAGAACTTCTTCGCCTACCTCTTTGACATGAACATCGGAGCCACCTCACAAGCCCGCATCCTTTCAGGGTTGAAGTCGTTTTGGCGTTACCTGACCCAAGAAGAAATTGCCGAAAAAGACCCTACCCTACTCATCTCCTCGCCAACTCTTGGGCGTCACCTTCCCGAAGTGCTTAGCTACGAGGAAATCCAAAAGATGATCGACAGCATCGACCTTAGCCAGCCTACCGGCCACCGCAACAAGGCCATGATTGAGGTACTTTACGGCTGCGGTTTGCGTGTCTCAGAACTCATCAACCTACAAATCAGCGACATATACAAAGAGGATGGTTTCCTGCGCATCTTCGGCAAGGGCAGCAAGGAAAGGCTCGTGCCCATTGGCGACAGCAGCCTGAAAATCCTATACCAATACATCGAGGGCGCAAGATTGCACATCAAGCCCAAACCCAAATTCACCGACACAGTTTTCCTCAATAGCCGAGGCACAGGCCTCACCCGACAGATGGTATTCCTCATCGTGAAAGACTTAGCCGAAAAAAATGGTATTGATAAAACCATCAGTCCACACACCTTTAGGCATAGTTTCGCAACCCATCTTTTGGAAGGCGGTGCCAATCTCCTTGCTGTACAGCAAATGCTTGGTCATGCCAGTGTCAGCACAACGGAAATCTACACGCATATCTCTGATGAATTGCTGCGCGACACACTAACCACCTATCATCCACGTTTTAAGAAATAATTGGCATTTGGCTCTTGGCCTCTGGCTTCTGGCAGCTTTATGAAAAAGATGACTTTTACCCTTATATAAAGCTGCCAATAGCCAAAAACCAGTAGCCAATGCTCCAACAACAATTGACTACGTCGAAATCGAAGATTCAACGAAGTTAATTATCATTTCAACACCTAAACAATTAAACAACCAACAAAACCGTTATCTTTGCAAAAATTTACCGCCATGGACATCACAAAGTTCGACTTCCTAAAAGGCTTGCGCTCCGACCGCTTCTTCCTCTTGGCCGGCCCTTGCGTTATCGAGGATGAGACCTCACCCCTCTTCATCGCCGAGACCTTGAAAAACATCTGCCAAAAACTGAACATACCGCTTATTTTCAAGGGATCTTACCGGAAGGCCAACCGCTCAAGGCTCGACTCCTTCACGGGTATTGGCGATGAGAAAGCCTTGAAAGTGCTGCAAAGAATCGGCAAGGAATTCGCACTCCCCGTGGTGACCGACATCCATGCCGCCGAGGAAGCCACCATGGCTGCCGAATATGTGGATGTACTGCAAATTCCCGCTTTTCTCTGTCGCCAGACTGACCTACTTGTGGCAGCCGCCAAGACGGGCAAAACCGTCAACATCAAGAAGGGACAATTCCTCTCCGGCGAGGCCATGGGCTTTGCTGTGGAAAAGGTGCGTCAGTCAGGCAACGACAAAGTGATACTGACGGAGCGCGGCTCCATGTTCGGCTATCAGGACTTGGTGGTGGATTACAGAAATATCGCTACTATGCAAAAATTCAATGTACCTGTCATCTTGGATGTCACCCACTCCTTACAGCAACCTAACCAAAGTAGCGGCGTCACGGGTGGCCAGCCCGAATTAATCAGTCTTATCGCCAAGGCTGGCATTGCGGCAGGTGCCGATGGCATCTTCATGGAGGTGCATCCAGAGCCTAAAAAAGCCAAGTCCGACGGGGCTAACATGCTCCGTTTAGACTTGGCCGAATCTCTTTTGAGACAATTGGTGAGGATCAAGGAAGCGGTTACTGCATCCTAATATTCACAATCTGTCCCGTTTGGGTGTCAAACACCAACTTCGTATTCGTCAGCGGAGCCATCAGCATGGCACCCAACTGATTGACCGTCACCCTGTCTTCCAACAAAGTGGCATTGCCACACATCACCTTCACCTGAGCCGTTTCAGGAACGCGATAGAAGACCTTGTTCTCATACGACATCGACTCGATGGCCGACTGGCTAGGAGCATTGATGGCCGCAGTTGTGTTAAGCGACAGCGTCTGCACCGTAATCATGTTCCCTGAGCCTCCTGTGCCCACGGTCAGGCCTTCAGTCTCAGAGAACTTGGCGACAGTTTGGGTCGGTACTTCCTTGTTCGGAATCACATAAACGGTCTTCACCAACTTCTTACCCACCTTCTTGCCCAAAAGCAGACTGGTGTATTCCTTCTCCATGGCATCCAGCTTTTTATACATGGTGTTGAAAGTCTCGGGATTTGAAGCCATCTCGACATCGCCAGAAATCAAGTAAAACTTGGCCTTGCGAATCTCAACGATCTTATCAGCCACCTCTTTGGCCATCTGGGAATTGTTCTTTCCCGCAATCATCAAAGGAATAAAGCCTTCACCAATTTCATCCTCTTCCTCAATATTGGCTTGCTCTTCCCTGCTCGGCAAAGGCATCTCAACCACAGCATCAGCAGCATTGCCGATGCCCACGCTACGGATGATGCCATTGGACAGCACATCGAATTGCGTCTTGCTGCCTCTTGTGCCCTGCATGGTAACGAAAAACAATGCATTGGGGTCGGGACCCGAAACAGTCGACATTTTCACACCAAGAAGCTTGTATTCCGTGGTTTCAAATTCGACGATGTCCTCCATTTCAAAATAATTGGAAGCATAGTCGCTGAGCGGACCTTTCTCGAGTTTCACCTCTTCGATGATGAAATCCAGTTTCAGCATAGTCTGAGGCAAGGAATAATACACGCCGTTTTGCTGACCAGGCGCAACATTCTTGGCAAAGGTCGTGGTGAACTGTGCATGGAGTTGGCCTCCCATTATGGTCAAAGCCATCAGCATCAAAGCGATTTTTGTGACAATTCTATTCATTTCTGTAATGTTTTAGTTTCAAACTTCAAAAATACATATTTTTCGACAATCTCATCATTCAGTGACCATTTTTTCCTTTCGGCTGAAAAGCAATAAGGCCATAAACGTCAGCAATCCATTGATTATCAGGATTTCAAAACCTATCTTATAGCCGCCAAACAATTGCGGTGAATACATCTTCAAAAAGTAGCTGATGATAGGTGACGCGACAGCAATGAAAGGCACGGCTTTGTCGATGACTCTTCTGTTTTTGACAAACAAGCCAAAAGTGTACAAGCCCAACAAAGGTCCGTAAGTATAACCCGCAATGTCGAACACCTTATCAATCAACGATTCGTTATGGAATGGACGGAAAGCGATGATAACCAGCAAGTAAAGCATGGCGAAGGCCACATGAATCCATTTACGGCGTTGCGTGATTTGCTGTTCGGTCAACTGTTTCTTGTCAAAATGCATGAAATCGAAGCAGAAAGTGGTTGTCAGGGCTGTCAACGTGCCGTCGGCGCTGGAATAGCCTGCAGCCACAAGTCCGATAACGAAAACAATAGCCGTAAACTTACTCAAGGAGAAGGCCACCGA
>JAEEGG010018936.1_pt1 | contig 13945 bp, 12 predicted proteins | sample 9134161 | NCBI WGS metagenome assembly JAEEGG01 (sample SAMN16246543, study PRJNA631951) | gut metagenome | biome: gut microbiome; feature: rumen; material: CR-attached | host: Bos | place: Iran: Karaj | collected 2018-10 | reverse complement strand
CTCATATAAGCGGCAAAGCCGAGCGCGAGAGAATCATGTGGCGGATTTTTATGTAAAAATTTGGAAGTTATGAAGAAATGTACTATGCTGTTTCAGAAGATGGATGCTATCAATGAATACAGGTAGCTGCCGAAACTGACGAGTGCCCATATCATCAGGGCAATGAGCAGCAGAAGGACGATGAGGACGATGGCTGACTGCCAGGCCCGTTGGTTTACCTGTTTGATGATGATTTCATCGCCGTCAACGAAACCCTGTATCATCTGCATGTTCTGGATGTTGGCACGATGGAAGAAGTCGATAACGTCGCCAACGAAGAACGGTATCATGCCCATCAGCACATCACGGAGGGCATTGTTCAGGACGGCCAGCGTCAGGGGAATGCTCTTGATGACTCTCGACGAGAAATAGATGAACGGCACGACGCTGAGCAAGGCAATAGCATCACCCCAGCCAGGAATGATGCCAATAAGCGCATCGAGATAATATCGATCCATGTAACGCGTCAGGCCGTTCATCGTCTGATAGGCCTTGTTGTCCATCAGCCGCTTGCGCCGCAATTCTCGTTTCTCGTCTTTATTCATGGGCTATACGACTTCCATACCGAATGGTGACAGGGCCAGCTTTGCCAGCCGGAAATGCATCTTACCCCAGGGGATGCCGATGATGGTGATGCAGAGCAGCAGGCCGTAGAAGAGGTGGGTGAGACAGATCCAGATGCCGCCCACGAAGAACCACAGCACGTTCATAAACATGCTCAGACAGCCCGGCTGCGACTCTTTCCACTTCACCTTCGAGCCGAACGGCCAGATGGCCAGCATGCCCAACTTCATGCTCTGCAAGCCGAACGGAATGCCGATGATGGTTATCATCAGAACCAGTCCTGCGATGAAATACTCAATGGCAGTATGCAGTCCGCCAAAGATCAACCAAATGATGTTGCCTAATATCTTCATGTTCGTTCTTGTTTTAATCTCTGTCTATTAGACGTAGGAACGAAACGAAAAGTTGCACTATCTCGTCATTTTAATCCCAGGTAAGATTGAAAATAGGCTGCATCTCAGAAATCCTCAAATAAATTTGGTTTTTCGTTCGATTCTCACTATCTTTGTGGCTGTTTTTGAGAAATGTTTAGGATAAATCGACAAAACTAATACAAATTTGGATTATGAAAGGAATAACCATATCAATCCTATTCTTCGCAAGCGTGCTGTTTATTGCTTGTGGCGGACGGTCTGCGTCCAATTCTGATAATGATGTCAATCCGCGGGACACGGTGATGGTACCGGAAGGGTACACTGGCGAGGACAGCATCGCCTACATCGAGAATGCTGTCTTGAAAAGCAACTTCACGGTTGAAGACCTGCTCGGTCTGGCAGAGGTTCATTTTGTGGAAGACCGACTCTTTGATTACAATAATGAGGAGAAGGCCGAGGACAATCCCGAATATGCCAAGGAACATATAGTGACGCATCGTGATTCTTCCGCCTTGCGACTGATCAACCGTATCATGCGAATGAACGAACTGTTGAAGCAGAACGGCAAGGCCAACGACAAGCTACAGTGGGCCATAGCCGTCAATGCCGCCATCGATACCTTCCTCGTGAATGAGCCGACGATCCGTAAAGACCAGGCCTTCGAGGAAATCGAGAGAGTGATGTCTAAATTCTCCTCCGACACTCAGACCGAGATGAACTTCATCTCCTACATCTATGCGACGCTCGACTATTATCGGACCATCGATGCCTATCGCCAGTGGTTGCAGGCCGTTCCGAAGGACATCAGGCAGCTGGCACAGGAGGAATATGAGGCCTGGCATGATCTTAATGATGCACGTTTCAATCTTTGGAACGACGTGTCGTACACACGGGAATGGTATAGCATGAAGCCATTGGAGATTGAAGGGTATTACACGAATCTTTCGGAAAACCGTCGGGCCGAGCTGGACGTAGAACGCGATATCATCCTGAATGGTAAGATTTATCGTCAGAAAGGCGAGACCGTGACTGCAAAGGAATGGGAGAAGTGGATTGCGGACAATTCCGTGCCGGAAGACCTGGAAATGCTGGAGAAGAATGACACTCGCATACCCAGTGACAGCATTGTCACCGACCGCGTGAATACGCTGAAGACTACGTTCGCAAGATGGCTGAAAGCCCGTCAGGATCTTGCTGCTGCACTCCCGAAGGAGCAGGGCGACTCATACGACTACCTGACAGCGGACATGCACAGCCGGATGACAGGCAAGCTCGAAGCAATTATTCCCTACGATAATTATTAGGATTTATGTGTGATATCAAGGTAATTAAAGGCGTATTTGTTACTTTATTAATGATGGTCGTGGTGAGCGCCAGGGCCCAAGAGAACGACGAACAGCTGTTGAGAAACTGGATTAAGGTGATAGCCGCTGACGAGTTTGGCGGGCGCAAGCCGATGACACCATACGAGGACAAAACAGTAAAATATCTGGCCCAGCAACTTGAGACACTCGGGCTGGAGCCTGCTTTCGACAGCAGCTGGTATCAGCCCTTCGACATGATAGCGGTTACGGCAAAGCCTCAGGGCAATAAACTATCGGCAAAAGGCAAGCAAAAGACCGAGTTGCGCTATCCTGACGACGTAATGGTGTGGACGGGCCGCGCTACGGATAAAGTTGTGATTCCAAAGGCGGAATATGTGTTTGTAGGTTTTGGTATCCATGCCCCAGAGTATGGCTGGGATGATTACAAAGACATCGATGTGAAAGGCAAGATCGCTATCGCGATGGTAAACGATCCCGGTTATTACGATGCAAGCCTGTTCAGAGGGCGCAACATGACTTACTATGGTCGCTGGATATATAAGTTTGAAGAGGCGAGAAGACAAGGGGCTGCCGGTTGTCTGGTACTGCATAATACCGAAGCGGCAAGCTATGGTTGGCACGTGTGTGTAAATGGCCATCTGGAGAACAATCTTGCCCTCTATAACCCCGATACCCGCAATGCCGACGAACTGGGCATTAAGGGTTGGCTGCACGAAGTGGGTGCTCGCAAGTTGTTTGCCGCTGCTGGCATGGATATGGACAAGGCGTTGGCAGAGGCAAAGAAACCTGGGTTCAAGAGCTTCTCGCTGAAGGTAAAGGGCGACGTAAGGATGGGGGTATCGTACCACATCGAGCAGACACGCAACGTGGGTGGCATCGTGAGAGGAACGGACAGGCCCGACGAAGTGGTGGTGATGAATGCCCACTGGGACCATCTGGGTATCGGCAAGCCCGATGCGCAGGGCGACTCCATCTATAACGGTGCGGCTGATAATGCCTCGGGGATGGCTGCGGCCCTGCTGGTGGCCAAGAAAATGAAAGCACTGCCGAAGGCGCCACGCAGAAGTGTACTTTTCTTGTTCCCATCGTCTGAGGAGAGCGGACTCTTCGGCTCGGAGTATTACTGCAATCATCCTGCCATCGCGATGGAAAAGACTGCGGCCTGTTTGAACTTTGAGAGCATCGGCCCTTCGGAGTATACACAGGATGTAACGATTCTGGGCGGTGGCGAGAGCGTCCTTGACGATTATTACGTGGCAGCTGCTGCGGCACAGGGTAGGGGCATCGTGTTCGACGATGACAACAGCGACGGCTGGTTCTTCCGCTCAGATCATTACAACTTTGTAAAGAAGGGCGTGAAAGCAATCGTGGTAGAGAACGACGTAAAGCCCGAGTGGTATCATAAACCATCGGATGAGTATCGCGACGACTGGGATTTGAGCGGTACGCTGGCAAACACGAATATGATGTTCAGCGTGGCCCTCTCACTCGCAAACGCAAAGCCCTGACTTATCTTTGAACGGGGTATTCCATCAGCATTTTCTCAATGAGCGGGCAATACCATGTCTTGAACTGTTCAGCCGTAGGTGTATGGCCACCTGGGAAGTGATAGCTGTTGTTATAATACTTCAGAAAAAGCGGCTCGAAGTGGGCCAGTGTGTCCTTTTCACCGAAAATTCCCCACACGCATTCCTTATTATATATATTACAGCAGTCAAACTGATGAGCCTCTATTGCCTCGAACTCCTTAACAAGTTCCTCGGTGATGGTGAAGTCCTGATTCCCGTCGGCACGAGGTGACTTGTACTGATGGCTGCCGATGCGCTCGCGCAGGAAGTCTGACATCTTGAAATGGGGATTGCCCAAGAGTGCGGGCACTCCGATAATCGGTGAGATCATCTGTGCATAGAATGATCCGCAGCTATTGCCGACAAGAATGTCTGGCTTCTCCTGATCACAGATTTCCCGGATAAGCCTGATGGCATCAGTAGGGTGGAGGGGTAGGTCTGGAGTGAGTACGGTGGCCCTCTCTTTGAAAGCCTCCTTCAATGCCAGAGCCGGCACACAACTGCCGCTGGCATAGAATCCGTGAAGGAACAATATCTTTTTCTTATTCATGCTTCCGCCACTCTTTGGCTCGGACATTGATGTTCTTCGCCAGACATTCGCTGTAGAGCCAGGGCTCGCAGCTGTGAATGTCGCCCACGTTGATGAAGCCTTTGTAGGCAGCATATTCCGAGCCGCTGTAGCCGCTGACGACGAGAACGTGGTGTGAAGGTGCGACGGTGACGGTAATCGTGTCGTGGAGTGTAGCCGGAGTAGCGTCTGTCCGCCAGTTCACGGGGTTGATGCAGATGTCGGAGGCAGAGATGACGGGGATGACGTACTTCACGTCCTTCACCGTGTTGTAGCAGATAGTGACGCCCGTGTCCGTCTCACCCTCAGCGGGACGGATGTGGCTGCATTGCGCCATGTCGGCATTGGTCACCTTGTAGCCCAGTACGTAGGCCGCAGCCAACTGGCTGTATGTCTCGTCGTCGATGTGCTTCAGCAGTTCCACCACAGCCAGTCCGCCCTGACTGAAGCCCGCGATGATGAGTGGACGACTCTTATCGCGATGTGCCTGAAAGTGGTCGAAAGCTGCGCAAACGTCACCCATCGCCAGCCGCGTGCGATTCCTGATGGTGTCCTCGTTCTGCGTCATCCATGCCTCAATGGTGGTGTGACGATAGAACGGTGCATAGAAGCGGTTGCCAGGCGACATATACGTCGCCACCTTGTTAATCTCCAAATCGCCCATGCGCCCGCGATGCTCTGGATTCCACACGTCAGCATAATGGCATATTCTGCCATCTTCTGTCGTCCAGTCTTCCTCCCACGTCGAAACGACATAGAAGATATCTGCCCCAGTGCCGTCGGTGTCGCCGTCGGCTGTCACCCACATCGCTGCGTCGTTGTAGTCGGGTGCTTGTGGAATAAACATTACCTGTTCATACTGGCTCGCAGCATTGTCATCGTTCGCTGTATACGATGCAAACGCGGCTGAACTGCCAAGCAGTACGGCAGTCAGAAATATAAAGAATACCTTACGCATATTTCTTTCTTCCATATTTACGAAACATATTTAAACAACTGCAAAATTACACAAAACTGGTGAAATTTCACTCTATTTGCGCTCACAATTACAATACTTTATGATTTAAGGAGATATTTAGAATCCGATAGCAAGAGGAAATAGAGTTACGTCAATAACTGATATTTATCAAAAACTCCTTCATAAAGAGAGAAAAACGAGAATTTAGGCATTGAATTCTTGTCGTTCTCCGTACCTTTGCACCCATGATTGTAGCAAACATGAACCTCCATGAAGTCTATGACACGCTCATGGGTGAGATGCAGAAACTGGACTGGAAACGTGATGCCCTGCGCTCCAAGGCAGTCAAGGAGATGGATAGGCAGATGAGTTTTCAGAACTACGTGATGTATGAATACAAGATTCCATCATCCAACAACCAGTACATCATATATTTCTATCGTGAACATCCATTCGGGCCAATTCTGTCTGGCTACCTCTGTGTCCTGTTCGACGGCACCAAACGGTTCGTCATCAAGTGGACAGACTGGCGCTCGCCTGCGATACATGTCTTCACCAGCCATTTCCTGCAACGTTATAAGGAGCGTTTTCTGAAACAACCGGAGATGACGGCCAACGAGGTTGCCGTGAGGTTCCTGGCGCGTAACTCAGAGATGAAGCCTATGGCTGTCGATGAGCGTATCAACAAGCATATCCATAAATATGGTGAGTTTGCAGGAGAGGGGTTTCTGGTTCCAGACGGATTCTGTTTCAAATTATCAGGAAAGGAGTATTTCGACGGGAAAGCATCTGTAGGAATCAGTTTCTTTACTACCTTCATGCCACTGTCTGAAATGTCTAAAAGCCAACAGTATGCTATCTTTGAGGAATGCATGAAGGATATAGATGATTTGGTATAGGTGATTATTTCCGGCCAACGTCAATATCATTTCACAAAACTTATTAAATCTGAGGGCAAAGGTACTGATTTCTAATTGATTTTTTGTACTTTTGCACCAAACAATAACAATTAGTGAATTAATTGGAAACGATTTGATATGAAACGACTCGCTTTATTCTGTATGCTTTTCCTGCCACTGGCAACATGGGCGCAAAAGCAGTATTTCCTGCCAACGACTACCCCTTCTGCTGAGGAAAAAAATAAACCGATGATTGAGGTCTATCTTCCTCAGCAGCCAAGTGGTTGCGCCGTCGTACTCTGTCCAGGTGGTGCCATGAGGTGGCTGTCGTGGGAGAGCGACGTGGTGAAGATGGCCTCGTTCCTGAACGAGCACGGCATTGCTGCCATAGGGCTGCGCTACCATCTGAATAAGGAGCAGATGCCACAGGGCATGAAGATGCCACCGATGGTGGATGTGATACATCCTGAAGCATTTCCGCAGGCCGATGCCAATCCGATGCACACGGCCAGTGGCGACTCCATTATCCAACTCGCTGCACAGGATGCGAAGGCTGCCATCCGAATGGTGAGGGAACATGCTGACGAGTGGCATATCAGCAAGGACAAGATCGGTTTCCTTGGCTTCTCAGCTGGTGGCGGTGTGGCTATCGCTGCCACAATGACAGCCGACAGCATGGAACGTCCCGACTTCCTCTGCACCAACTTCGGCCCCTCGCTGATGCCCGTCACCGTGCCGCAGGATGCACCTCCCTTGCTCATCATGACCCGTGCCGACCATCCCAATGTGGCAGCGGGGCTCGTGGCTTTGTTCATGGAGTGGAAAAAGGCTGGAGCCAATGCCGAACTGCACATGTATGGCGACGGCAAAGGTCCTTACGAACTGATGCCGCAGGCAGGCGAAACCACCACTGAGACCTGGAGCAGCCTGATGATTCAATGGCTGAAGGCCAAGGGATTCATTAATAGGAATTAATATAGATTGCCTTCTTGGGCTTCATATCATTGTCATTCTGCGCCATATACAGTTAGGAACAAGCCGCCAGAAGAAAGTCAGTACCCGATAGCGGATATCGATCACTTGTATATGGCGTTTCTTGTTGATACTCTTGACGATTTCCCGTGCCACAGCATCTGGTTTCATTAGCATGGGATATTTGAATGTGCCACTGAGCAATGCCGTATCTACGAAACCTGGACGGATGTCGGTGAAGCGGATATCCAGTCCACTTTGATGGGCTTGTTGTTCTAAGGCCTGTATATAGGTGGCTTGCATGGCTTTGGTGGCAGAGTATGCGGGCGCAGGGCCAAGTCCTTTCGTGCCTGCAATCGACGTGATGGCAGCGATATGTCCTTTACCTTGCTTAGCGAAGTATCTGTATGCTGAGCCGATCATCCTTGTGAAACCTACGGCATTTGTCTCCATCGTGCTCAGTTCGATATCTGGCTCCAATGAGCGGTTCTGCTTGCCGATGCCTGAAGCATGGAAGTAGAGATCCATTCCTCCCAACTGACCGATTAATGTTTGAAGTTTTTCTCCAGCATCAGGCTTCGTCACGTCAATCGTCATAATCTCGATGCGCTCAGGAGCCTTTGCTTTCAATGTTTGCAGCAGTTCCTCGCGCCGTGCTGCAATGCCCAACTGCCACCCATCGGAAAGTAGCAGCTTTGCCACCTCCAAACCTATGCCAGAACTGGCCCCAACTATGATAGCTTTTTTATTCATCAGTTCATCTTTTATGTGATACCCATATTGAAATGGGGATTTCCTAAGTAATAATACCTAAAATCACTTAAATTCTTCGGCAAAGATACACATAATTGCTGATTTATTGCTATATTTGCAACCATATTTAGGATAGTTTATAAACAAACATAATCAGAAACATTATCAAATAACTAAATAGACGTATGATGAAGATTCTTATGATTGGTGGTACGGGCACGATCAGCAGTGCTATCACCCGACAGTTGGCAGAGAGCGGACACGAACTGTGGCTGCTGAACCGAGGCACGCGCAAACAGGAGGTGCCCGGAAGTGTGAAACAGGTGATTGCCGACATCGACGACACGGAAGCCGTGCTCGCCGGTCTGGGCAACGCGCAGTTCGACGCCGTCTGCGAATTCATCGGCTTCGTGCCGGAGCAGGTGGAGCGCGACATCCGACTGTTCCGCGGACGCACGCGGCAGTACGTCTATATCTCGTCGGCCTCGGCCTACGCGAAGCCAGTGCGCAGCCCGTATATCACCGAGGGCACCGCGCTGGCCAATCCCCACTGGCAGTACTCGCGCAACAAGATTGCCTGCGAGGAGCTGCTGATGCGGGAGTATAGAGAGAACGGATTCCCCGTGACCATCGTACGTCCCTCACATACCTACTGCGAGCGCGGTGTCCCAGTGAGCATCCACGGCCCGAAAGGCAGTTGGCCGGTGCTGAAGCGTATGCTGGAGGGCAAGCCCGTGCTCGTGCATGGCGACGGTTCTTCGCTGTGGACGCTGACGTGGAACGAGGACTTTGCACGCGGTTTCATCGGACTGTTAGGCAATCCGAAGGCCATCGGCGAGGCTTTCCAGATTATGAGCGACGAGCAGCTGACGTGGAATCAGATCTATGAGTGCGTCGGCCAAGCACTAAACACGACGCCGAAACTCTATCACGTCGCCTCCGACTTCCTGGCCGCCGCCTGTCCTGCAGATTATGACTTGGAGGGCAACCTCATCGGTGACAAGGCGGCAACGGTCATCTTCGACTGCACAAAGCTGAAGCGTGCTGTCCCCGAATTCCAGACCACGACCCGCTTCGACGAAGGCGTTCGCCGCTGCGTCAACTATATTCTCGCTCATCCTGAACTGCAAGTGGAAGACCCCGAGTTCGACCAGTGGTGCGACAAGGTCATCGAGGCACAAGAACAGGCAAAGAAGATGATCACAACTGGGGAAACTTTATGATTTAGAATATGGCAAAGGAAAATATAATGGTAAAACACTATCTGAAGACATTGGAGGAAACCGTCCGCCAACAATGGGATCAGAAAGCACTTTGTGATTACGGTGGTGACGCCTTCACGTATGCAGATGTGGCAACAAGCATTGAACAGTTTCGGATCTTCCTGAACGAGGCTGGTATTACAAAGCGTAGCAAGATTGCCATCTGTGCACGGAACTGCGCCCGCTGGGCTATGACTTTCTGGGACATAAATGTCAACGAATGTGTGGCAGTGCCCCTTTTGGCCGATTTCCACCCCAACAGCATCGCTACCTTCACGTACCATTCCGACAGCGTGCTGCTTTTCACTGACAAGGAAATTTGGGAAAAACTAAATCCCATGCAGATGCCCAATCTCAGGGCTGCCATCAATGTGAAAGACCGCTCGATGCTCTGGCATCGCGACGAGCATGTGGCCGAGGCATGGGAGAACCGCGAGAAGGCTTTCGCACAGAAACATCCCACAGGTTTTGTGAAGGAGCAGGTATCATATCCTTCGGACAATATGGACAAGCTGGCCATCATCAACTATACCTCTGGAACGACCGGCAACCCTAAGGGTGTCATGCTCACCTACGGCGCCATTTCAGACACCGACGCGTTCAGCAACAGCCATTTCCCCAACCAACCCGGTGAGACCATCGTCTCCATGCTCCCCATGGCCCACATGTACGGACTGGCCATCGAGTTCATCCATCCTAATGTCGACGGTGTGACGGTCTGGTTCCTTGGCAAGACCCCCTCGCCATCGACGCTGCTGAAAGCTATGCAGGAGGTGAAGCCCTATATGGTGGTCACGGTGCCGCTTGTGATGGAGAAGGTGTACGCCAATTCCATCAAGCCCGCCCTCGACAAAATGAAATGGTTGACGGCCATACCTCAGGCTCGTAAAGCAATTTACAAGATAGTCCGTAAGAAGGTGTTGGCAGCCTTTGGCGGTCAGGTGCGCGGCTTCATCATGGGCGGTGCTGCCCTGAAACCCGAGGTGGAGGATTGTTTCACCAAGATACGCCTGCCTTATACCGTGGGCTATGGCATGACTGAAGCCTGCCCATTGCTGGGTTGGGAATGGTGTACGGAGTTTGTACCAGGTTCCTGCGGCAAGCCTGTCCACGAACTTCGCATCAATTCCGACGACCCAAGGAACGTCCCTGGGGAGATACAGGTACGGGGTGCCAACCTGACCATCGGCTATTACAAAAATCCTGAAGCCAATGCTACCGCATTTACTGACGATGGATGGTTCCGCACTGGCGACCTGGGTCTGTTGGATAAAGACAACAACATCTTCATCCGTGGTCGCATCAAATCCATGATCCTAAACTCTTCGGGTCAGAATATCTATCCCGAGGAGTTGGAGGCCGTGCTGTCTGGCTGCCCATACGTGAGCGAATCGCTGGTCGTAGAGCGTAACGGGAGATTGGTTGCTTTGGTATATCCTGAGCTCCCCGATGACCTGGACTTGGATAAACGCCCGGAGATTCCTGCGCTCGGCTCTGCCGCTTTGACCGAGGTCAAAGAACTCATCCGCTCCACCGCCAACAAGTCACTTCCTGGCTATAGTAAGATCAACGAAGTGGAATTTGTTGACGAGCCTTTTGAGAAGACGCCGAAAATGAGTATCAAACGCTATTTGTATCGGTAGGAGAAGAAGCGTTAGTTTTGCGTTGATTGAACTCACCCGATAGCTCGCAAAAAGTGTGAGCTATTACCACAAGTAATCTTCGACGTAGTTGCTGAATTCGATGGGGGCAGTCCAGCCTAAGCGTAAGATGGACTGTCGGATGTATTGCTCGTGCTCTGGGGGAACAGGACGGTAGCCGCTGTGGTATTCGTAGTAGCGCTTGCGATTGAAGTAGTGAATGAGGTGCTGCTTCAGGGGAAAGGCAATCCGCTGTGGCATGTCGTAGTACATCTTTGCGATGCCAAGGGGCATGCGGACGGGCTGGTCGTTGCGGTACATGGGACATGCCTCGGTCTGCATCGACGGATTGTTGAGGTTGACGCAAGCAGCGATGCGACGGTCTTTTGGGGTATATGATTGCAGTTGCCATCTAAGGCAGTGCAAGCGCAAGGGGCAGGTCTGAGAGTAACAGATGGCATAGCTTTTGTTTGCCTTTTCCGCGAAGATTTGTTCGCGGGTCTTGGGGCCAGTTTCTTCTTTCTTCATTTCTATATGATCTTATCGTTTCGTTTGCAAAGATAGTGATAATTTGTGATATTACAAAATTCTTTCATATCAAATTTTATATTCTCCTATTCATTTATTCATATTCATAGATAATATACTTAATATTAGCAAGTTATTAAATGAATAATACAATATTCTATTCTTTGACTATTCATTACTAATCATTATTATATCAATCTTCTCAGTAAAAGATAGCATTAACAGACTAAAAAAAAGTAAGTTACGCTATAGTAACAAATTTCATAACACTTTGTATCTGCCTCTGTAACAAAATGTCACATCCTTTGTTACAAAGTATTACTATCGTATTAATAATCATGTTACAAATACTATTTCCGATAACTAAAGGTCAAATTTTCAGCAAGAAGCGGTTGATGATGAATAGTCATATCACTATTCACAATATCTATTCATCCTATAATTACTTGATTATCTTTAAATTATATAAAAATATGAATAGTGAATATTTATTTTATCATTTTTGTTTGGAACTCTTGAATTTTATGATTATTTTTGCAAAGTGAATTCTAAATACAACAAATATGTCCAAGGTAACTATCGTTAAGAACTATCGCAATATGGAGACGCTCAAGGCGTTAGAGCTCTCCGAGGTTGTCCGTCTTATTCAGACGTGTGAATACTATGATGCTGTGAGGGAGGTGATGAATATCTCGCTCTACACAGAACTCAAGCGTCAGGACGATGGCAGCGTGTGGGGTGCCAGCAACTTCACCGACAAGGTGCCACGTGTTTGCTTCGCCTCTGTGATGGAGAACCGCAACCGTCAGAAGGTGCGCAAGGCGTATACGGGTCTGGTGTTGTTGGAGGTGAACAATCTGACGAGCCACGATGAGGCCGTCGCCATCCGTCAGGGAGCAGCCATGATGCCTCAGACGCTGCTGGCGTTTGTAGGGGCGAGTGGGAGATCGGTGAAGATAGTCTGTAGGGGGGAGTTGTTTAAAGAGGGTGATCAGACCACCCCGCCTAAAGGCACCCCTCCTACTCAGGAGGGGAAAAGGTTACCAATTGCGGAAGACGATATCAAACGGTTCCACTTGAATCTCTATGAGAAGGCCCGCATGGTGTATAATGCCCAGCTCGGTGTGACCATCGATAAGCTGGAACCGCATTTAGAGCGTACCTGTTACCTTGGTATCGATCCTGACCTGTATTATAATCCGATGGCGCAGCCCTTCTATACCGATGCCTCTGATCTGGAAAAGGCACTGAAGCCTATCCAGCCGAAGGAGTCGCTGCCCGATGAGATTGTGCCAGGACGCAACCGTTATCAGGCGCAGTGCCTCGTCTACCAGTATAATCTCACGAAAGCTTATGACGACGTGACGCTCCTCGTGGATGACAGAAGCGAGGAGAGCGACACGCTGATCATCACTCGTCTGGCGGAATACTGTCGTAAGACGGGCCTCGATATGGCCTTTGCCAGACGTCAGACGCTGATGAAACTGTCATACGGCAAATATCCTGACGTGGTGACGAAGATTTTCGAGAATGCCTATCGTGAGGAGCACGAGAAACAGTATTATAAGCGGAAGAACCAGGTGCGTCCCACGAAGAATATCCCGCCTGAGACGCTGCTGATGATGAAGATCGACATCTTCCTGAACAGCAATTACGAACTTCGCAAGAACGTGATGCGTGGCGTGGCTGAATACCGCATCAGGACAGGACACGGTTTTGCATTCCAGGATCTGACCACCGAGGCGCGTAACTCCATCACCATCAATGCCTTGTCGCAGGGCATCAAGTGCTGGGACAAGGATATCATGCGCTATGTCAACTCCAACGACATCACGCTCTATGATCCGATGGACGATTTCTTGGAGCATCTGCCCAAGTGGGACGGGAAGGATAGGGTGGAGGTCCTCGCCCGCAGGATCAAGACCGACTATGAGGACTGGCTGCACCTGTTCCATATCTGGATGCGCTCGATGGTGGCGATGTGGAAGGGAAAGGGACAGTTGACGGGCAATGCGCTCGTTCCTCTCTTAATAGGAAGACAGGGTTGTGGCAAAACGAGTTTCTGTCGTATCCTGCTGCCAAGGGAAATGCGTGACTACTATAATGACCGCATCAACTTCAAGAACGAACACGACCTGAACTTAGGGCTGACATCCTTTGCCCTTATCAATCTGGACGAGTTCGACAAGATTACCCAGCGCCAGCAGATTGTGCTGAAATATCTTGTGTCGACGAGCGACCTGAAATACCGTCCGCCATACGGTACGGCCTATTCCTCGCATCGTCGCTATGCCTCGTTCATCGGTACCACCAACGAGCCGATGCCGTTGACGGATCCGTCTGGCAGCCGTCGCTTTGTCTGTGTGAATGTCGAGGGCAGCATCGATTTCGAGACGCCTGTGGAATACGACCAGCTCTATGCCCAGCTGAAATATGAGGTGGAATGGCAGCGTGAACGCTATTATCTGACGAAGGAAGAAGAGGCTGCTCTAATG
>JAEEGG010018933.1_pt1 | contig 13946 bp, 8 predicted proteins | sample 9134161 | NCBI WGS metagenome assembly JAEEGG01 (sample SAMN16246543, study PRJNA631951) | gut metagenome | biome: gut microbiome; feature: rumen; material: CR-attached | host: Bos | place: Iran: Karaj | collected 2018-10 | reverse complement strand
CAGTCATCCTTGGGCCTTAATGCTTCCTCATTGAGGAAGTCTGACCAAAGATTCGCGATCACGTTCTTGTTCTCTTCAATGAAACGTCGGAATAGTTTCCGCTCCAATCTTGGCAGGCCGAGGGACTCCATGGATAATTCATAGAAGTCTTCTATCGAGACACTTTCAGTCGATGCTATAGGGGTTTCACGTATCATATCCGGTCAGTCGATCAATTGATTGGCACTCTTGCAAAGATACTTTTTCTTTTGGAGAACTGGAAAGAAGTCAATAACTTTGTCCCGTGCATCAAGAGTCTCCCCCAGAGGAGCACCAACCGAGCAGCCAGAAGCCACGGTGGTAAAGCGATGCGGATGTTCAATCAAAAAAAGTCTGTATCATGGACAAGTACAATTTTTTCAAGCAGGGCGGAGAGCGCCCTACTGCCGAGCAACTGCTCGACACCAAACTGTTCTACCAGCATTCCACAGAAATCTATGCCCGCTTCGATGAATGGAAGGACAACGACAAGTTCTACTTCATTCCCCTCTTCATGGAGATGACCTACAGTTGTGCCGGATGGGCGGCAGAAATAGCTCCTGATCCGGTATGGCTCGGGTCATTTGTTCGCTGCACGCTGGAGCACCCTGAACTTTTCCAATACAAATGCCCCAAATGCGGAAAGATGGTTTTACCTTACCGTCACGTCGGTTCCCCGCTAAGCGGCAGAGTAGACCTCGAAGGTCGCTGCACCTGCGGCTGGAAGGGCTTCGAAAGTGTCTCTGGTTGGCGTATCAGAGCCACGGTCCTGCGAGACCAGCTGGCTCGCGATAAGGTCCGGTACCGGAAATTCCGATTACTGCATCCTTGTTTCCATTCGTCATGCACGGCGTTCCTCCTTGCCATTTTCTCGGTAAAGGATCTTTCCGATTACACCGAAGAATCACTGATTTCCTAGTAGAAACTCCTGACCTCGTTGGAGACTCAAACGGGAATGTCACAGACTAGAGAATCTTACGTTGCCAAAGAGACCCAAGAGGAAGAAACTCCTTCCTTCCATAGGTAAAGTTAAATTTGAGGATAGCATCACATAATGCTATCATCATTTTGATCATCTCATTTCATTCTTGTCCCTGCATATTTAATTCGCTCGGTTATTGCTGTCTTGAAAAGTAACGGCCAAAACAGTCGGTCCAAATATACGGAAACAACCGGTATGTAGATCTTGCGTAAACGACCAGCTAGTCATAACATTACCGATGAAATCACGAATTATGTACTCACTACTGATGTGAGGAATTCTGAATTCAGCTTCATCTATAGATATCTGTTTGCTGATTAACTGACATAGGACTTTAGCAATAGGATTATCAGAATTCTTTATTCTTTCATTCTTCAACTCATCAGGATTCTTTATAAAGAAGTCAAGAAGACCGATTAGAAGCTTTGCCAAATCCGTGTTTTCAGAAATGATTGGTGCGTATTTGGACGCAGCTTTCAATCCTTGTATTTCACCTGCAGTTAAGTTGAATAGTTCTGCCCACAAAGTGATGATCTGATCTCCATCCGGAGTTTCATATGAGTGCGAAAACAAATCGATCCATGCGTGTATAGTGTCAAACTTGCCATAGCAGAGCTTACTATTGTCCCTCCAGTCTTTCCATCTCATATGAAGTCCGTTACTGTACAAATGAAGCCCAGCCGAGAAGTTCAACGGTAGAGAACGAAGGCTGTTTACAATAATCTCCGTTGCCCGCGATTCATTCCCAAATGCATTATCAACCAGTGAAAGAGACATTGCAATAGCTATAGGTTCTTGCATATATCGATGGAAAAGAGGATACATCGGATGTTTAGAAATTGAGAATTTGTTTTTATCATCCAATGCATTCCAACACAAAGGATATACTGTGTGGAAAAAGAATAAAGGAAGCGGCATTTCTTCGCATACGACAAGGACCTCTTTCCCGCTGGAGGAAACACCCTTCTTTACAAAAAGACTTAATGGATAGAAGCTAAAAGAGTCTTCAAGAAGATAGCGATAATGGCTAAATCCATGATCTTTAGTAGCGATGATCCCGGATTCATGATCATTATTCTTCGGCGGTATCTTGTCGGATGCCTTGAAGAATTTTTCACGGATTTCATGTATCTTATTGTCAAGAGTTTCCTTATTGATTAAATTGAAAGGGATGCACTCAAATGACTCGTTAATCCCAAATTTAAGATCCTCGTCATATTTGGCGAGGAGTCTCTTTGTTTCATAAATATTCTGTTCCAACCAATGTGGAAGAATAAACTCGGAGGGATAATTGAAAAACATACGAAAAGATTTCTTCTGCGGGTTACCTTTTTTCAATAGCTCTCTTTGGCTCAATCACTTGTGTGAGTACCACTGAAAGATTTCGGCGACACATCGCAATCGTTTATTAATGCCCCGAAACTATATCGGTGCTCACATTGTGATTTCTAATATCTTTTTTATTCTTTCTATTAGTTCTTCCGTATCAATATAATAACCTTGCGCTCTTTCAAAAGTATCTCCATTTTTGTAGAGTAAATCACCGTGTTTCTGTAGATTTTTTGCGTCTGGAGCGCCGATAATCATCGATGAAGAGATGGGATCATTGACTCGAAGTGCAACTCGTCCATTTAACTGGGCTTTTGTTGTCGGAGGAACCAGCTTAGCTTCAGGTCTCTGCGTACAGACTACAAGATGAATTCCTCGGCTTCTTCCTGTTTGAGCAATTCTCTGAACCTGAGTATAGAACTCATCTCGCTCCTTTTTATTTGATAGTTGGTCAGCCAGATCAGCGAACTCATCAATTACTACAACAATCGGAGGGAGTTTCTCTGTATTCTTTTTGTTATATTCGATGATATCTCTTGCCCATGCATCTGCTAATAAATCACCTCTTCTTGCCGATTCTTGTGCGACGAAACCCTTAATAAGATCCGTCGCTTCCCTGGCTTCTGCTATTACTCTTCCAGAATACAGCTGTGGTAGCTTCTCAAAATAAACGAAGTCTTCCCTCTTTGAAGATGACAATATAAGAATGATATCATCTTTATGCGGATGGGATTGCAGGAGTGCGATTAACAAGGTATACAGGAATACAGTCTTTCCTGAACCAGTACTACCGCCCACAAGAAGATGGGGAATAGACGCTAGATCTAAAACTATATCTTTGCCTTCAGGGGTCTTCCCAAGAGCAAAATACAATTGTTCAAGGGAGTCTCCAGTAGGAATAGAATCCTCCACATCCTTGTATAAGACTTTGTCTCGGTGGAGTCGAGGAATATCCAAATTCAGTTCACCGGAGTTCATTATTGTCCTGATAAGTATCCCAGTGCGTTGCATCTCTCGTCCGATATCATCAAGACGGCTAGTCATATTGCTTAGACTTTGTCCTTGTTCTAGTCTAAAACGAAGTCGGACTAACCCGGGTCCTACAACAGCATTTTCGGGAGAACATTCAGCCACGCGCACATGGAACGAAGAACATGCACGCTTAAAGGACTTAACAAGCTGTTTAATATCTTCATCAGCTTCAAAGTACTTGACCTTAGTCTGCACGCGTTCTTCTTCTATAGCTGGAGTGTCTGATGGAGTTGAGCTATCTGCATTATCATCTTTTACTTGTTCTGTCGTTACCGCAGATGTATCGGGTTCTGATGACGATACTGAAGGTTCTGTTTCGTCCTCTTCCGTTGAGTATTGCTCCTGTGCTTTCGCAGTCAAGTCCGCAAGAGAATCTCCAAATATCTCCTTTTGGATGTCTTTCGCCGCTAACTGCACAAATTCAATTGGATATTGCTCTTCCCCATCGTAATAACAAGACTCGCTCCCAGTACCATTGGCTGCACTTAATTTGATATGAAGTAGTATGCCAGAGACACTCACCTTGATAGATCTGTCTTCTGCCGGTCGGAAGGCTCCCTTAAGGATGCCTTCCCATCGTTTTTGCCATTCGGGATCGTGGATATTTCTAAAGCATTCCGAAACAATTTGATACTTGAGAACCTCTCTTCTTGCGGAGACGAACATTTCTAAAGATGTCTGTTTCGTGAGGCCAAAGATCTCATTGATCAAGGAAACGACCTTTGCTACCTGGTCGGCTGCATGTCCTTGAATGAAAGATTGTTTGTCATGCTTTGTAATGACTGCCTCTATTGATTCATCGTGGGTCTTAACTTCAAGCGGATTAATATGCAGAGTATTATTCTCAGAATCGAACCATAAACCGAGAAGGTCCGCGCGTTCATCAGAGACATCCTTGTTTCCGGAGAATAGCCAACAACGTGCGTTCTGAGTGTCTAACGATACTACAACAGAATCTTCGTGATGCTTGTTGTACCAGGAAGCAGAGAAAAGTGTTCCGATCAGCCCTTTCTTGCGAGTCTCAATTGCTTTCACATCTGCCCCGAACTTAGGAATGCTAATCAACCCTGTAGATGAAATGTGCCCATATTTGGACAATATATCAACAAGGACGTCCGTTTTAGGAGAGATGTTATATTTCCTCAATAAACGCTCGTAGTCTTTTATAATTCTGGTGTCCTTTCGGGCCCAGATATTCACCGTTCTCTTATCATATTGTTTCTCTCCAATAGGAATAGAATCCTTGGGCGTATAGTTGCTCGTGCTTCTGTCCCCTACTACCAACCACTGGGCAAGTCCTTTTTCTAGCGCAGAGACGATGTTTGAGGTGTCGGTATTACTGTATGAGTTAACGTGCGGCTCCAAATTAGGCGATGTCAACCCCGAAAGAGATAACATCTTATGATATCCTCCGACCAAACCACTATCTGACTCCATTGACGGGTAAAGACGTCCATGGTGCCCTATTGAATCGTAATCGTAGTTGTATGTAACGACAAGAGGGTTGATGTAAAGATTCTGACGCTGGCCATAATCAACAGTAAAAGAAGACTGGTCAAAGTAGAATGCAATATGAACAGGATTCTTTACTAACTCATCCAGAACTTCTCCAGAACTATTCAAGTTCTTAATACCTAAAATGATTCTATTATCACGAATCAGTTCTCCTACGACAGAGTCACCTCCACCAGCGAAGTCCAAGTGTGAGAGTTCAGTATTCACATTTTGTCCCTTCGTAAGATATATATTATAGACAACACGTCCATTCCCCTGTTGCTCGAGATGATCAGAAATCATATGTAAGACCGCAAGGTGATCTGGAGCATCAACTGTACATATACGAATTTCATTTTTCGAATACGGCGCATACAGACTCCACCTAGAAAGAATTTCCTTAACTGATTCAATTCCGTTTACACCGAGATACCGATTGGTTTTATTCTCGAAAGTCGGTAACATCTCAATATTACCAGAGCATGGAAGAACCGCAGCCTTACCATCGGTGATATTCTTATCAACAACTACAAAATTTAGCACCTGCGGCAAGCTATTGACCACCTCCTTCAACGAACTCTTCTCTTCTTCAGTGATGGAATCGGGGTTCGTTATAAGTTTGGCGACCTCATAATACCTCCACAAATAAACGGGGTGAAGAGGTAAAAGAATTGCTTTATACTCCGTTGGGGTCTTGAAGTAAAGAATATCAAGCCTCATTAATACCTGAGCGATATGAGTTGTCGTCGTATCTCCGAGCTTCCTCATCGTGTCAAACCTTCGGTCGAAGAGCAGATACAGCTCAGTCCAAGTGTCAACATAGTTAATGAGAGTATCTCTCCCCTCTTTTACTAAACCGAAGTAAAGTACCGGTGATGAGAGTATGAAATCCATATTCTCGACAAGCTTCCCTCGTAATTCGCATAGCTTGTCTATCAAGTCGCCAAATGAATCGTCAGGATCGCCTAGACTCTTTTTCTTAAACTCGTCATCAAATCTCCTCATGAGAGAGAACAACGATGCATCACTATAGCTGGTATAGTCATTATTCACCTCGGAGGGACGAAGAAGATGTGTATCGTTATCCTCGTTATAAATAGCTGATTTCAGGACGCTTTCTTTCGTTGTTACAACAGCTCCCCAAGTATTCTCATTGCAGACCTGTCCTATGAGTTGACGCAGCTCACTTTTGGGTAATTTGAATGAAATGGGTCTTCCATTGTGACTCAGATCATCGTTGAAACTCGTTGTGTCACCAGAAGAAATGTTCTCCTTAATCTTTTCAACGATATTACTCCATTCTTCAAGACTCTCGGGATCGGCATCAATTAAGGTGTCCCCAATTAAGTCATCAAGCTCTTTCCCTTTAATTTCCTTCACTTTATTGTTGACGGGGAGAACAACATCATCCTGATCAACTGGTTTGCTCTCTGCTGCCTTTTTGGAAACCGTAAATAGGTCAAGAACATCATCGTATGTTAAACTCTTGAGGATCTTACTGTCGCCAAACTTAAAGTAGTCTTGCAATAGATGGTAAATCTTCCTTAAACGAGATTTCTCTTCGGCGTCCACTGTCCTGGCCAAAGCAGCAGACATTTTCTTGCGAAAATCATCGCTCAAATAGCTCATTTGAACTATGAGCTCCCTATTTTTCGCAAGACGAAACTCAATATAATCTGTCTTTGAAGAGATATCCAGGATTTTGGGGTCGTTAAGCAAATTAAGACACCACAAATTATTAGGAATACCGCAATTGTCCTTCTTTGTTGCTGAGTGCTCAGAAACCCTTGCCACAAAATCTTCTAACAATGGTAGTGAAACAGTGTTTGAGATTTTAGACAATCCAGTCCAGAACCGCCTCTCCGCTTCGTTTTGACTACCTTCTTGTTGAATTCGGAGTAATTCCAAACCCACAGATAATGAAGTTATCTCATCAAAATCAGCTAGAGAATGGAGTTTCTCTGTTTCATCTTTAACAAACACGTATATGTGCCCAGCATACTCGGGGCGACTCCGCCACCAAACAGCCTTTTCAATCTTTGTAGTAATAGTAAAGCGATCCTCTTCACACGGCTCTACACCATCGTAACCTACAATTGAGAAATAAAAATGCTCTCCTTGATGCTTGCTAAGTAGATCAGCAATCACTTCAGAAGGATTGACCGAGTCAACGCCTTTTATGATTAACCCAAGTTTAAATGTTGAATACTTATGGGTTAATAATGAGACAATTAATTCACTACGCGTCATAACTAGATTTGTTAAGTCTGATTTGGAGAATACCATCTGCAAGAAGTTCAGCAAAATTCATATCTTGCAGCATTGAGGTAAAGGAGGAGAAATTATCTTCAAGTGAGTCAGAATCGACCTGTAAAATCATTCCATTTGTTTCCATATGCTGTATGTCCGTTATAGAACCGCCGACCACGATCCCTAGGTTATCCCAGAGTCGGGTTCTAAGTTCATTACACGAGATAATGTCTCCGGGCTTCACGCAGCAACGAATCATCAATTCAACTATGTCTTGGGAGAAAACAAACCTCTTGTGAGGATGCTGCGGATCGAGAGGGTAAAGAAGTCCCCCGCGAACACCTATGCTCTTCATAAAATTTACTGGACTAGTATCGCTCTCAAGAGCAAGCATGTCATAGATATACTTCCCCAAGATATTGCGTTTTTCGTCATCCGACTCAGCATCTTTTGCTTCGTCAATAGCAACCTCCCACATCTGCTCAAGTTCGGCCATCTGCCGTGTTTTTGATGTGTCGTATTTGGGACATGGCGACTCAAAGAGTTCCTCAATGGAATAATCTTTGAGTTCTTGGGCGTAGGCCCAGGCATAGAATCGAGCAATCGAACTATGAATGAGAGTATACGACATCATTGATGCATTCGAGACACTGGATAACCGAGTTCCCGCTTTGGATGAAAAGTCTGCCAGAATGGGTCTTACTTTCCCGTCCGAACAGTAAAAGGCCTCTAGCATAGACATATACCTTAGGAGCACAAAGATGCAGAAGAAATTGAACATCCTTAATTGACCTAAGTAGTTCTGATTCTGACGGAAATTACTTAAAAGGCAATCTCCGGATCTTTTTATGCTTTCCATGAATGCCTGTAGCTTGTCTGGGTTATTCTTGAAGAGCTCAAACTCATCAAGGTTATAACCGACATAATTATCGCTTAAGACGTCGTCGCTACAAACTGGTGAGAAAAGGAGACTGATAGGATCTTTGGCATCCTTTAATATCCCCGTAATATAATTGGCTAGATCGGGGCAGCTCTTTTTTATTAGCTCAGCGATGAATTCCCCATTCTCCTCATATGTGCCTTTCCCCGTTACAAAGTAATGAGAACCAGCAGAGAAAGAGACCATACCATCTCGAACCCTTGAGTTATTATTGTAGAATACGCCATTGTCTGCTCCAAGGATATCTTGCATCGCTTTTCGGAGAGTCTCAAGATCTTCTTTTCTGATACCTGATTCAATGGCGTCATCGTCTGTTAGCATAGTATACACTTCTTTCAGCTCATTACCAATCGGAGTAATGCCTTTCGCATTTACAACATATGATAGTCTCTTTATCTTCTCCGTATCATACACTTTTCCAATTAGAGCCCTGAACTCTCCGCCGGCCATATGGACCGGTTTCAGTTTGTTCCCCCTTGGTCTTATACCGACAAAACGTTCATCGACTTTCGTGCGAATCTCTCGTAAATATATCTGTGCCATACTAAATAATCGTGCTTGAAGTAATCTGCGTATATTGCCTTGACTCTATATCAATCGCTACGGATATCTTCTTTTTTTGTTGAATATCAACGATAGTAAACTTGATATAGCCAGGATCCTGAGCATCGGAGGATTGAAGCTGATCCATAAAACGCCACACTTTTTTCACTCTGTTTGTCTCGACAAACATAACTGGTATTCCTTTCTCGGTACCCTGAAGAAGTTCAAAGAGATTGAAATCAATCTTCAAAGCGACATCTTCATGACCTTGCCTACAGAGTAATAAATAGTTTGGCATATAAGAGATACCTTCCTTCATCAGAGGATGAATCTGGGGCTTTAAAATCTCCAAATCTTTAATTCTTAGAGAAGAATTCGACAATAAGACCTTTCTACCACCGTTATCAAAACGATGGCCTACCCAAACATTAAGCTCTGAAGGATTCTCACACGTTCCAATAAAGAAGTAGTTCAGTTTCCGTATCAATTCCTTTTTTTGGCTCTTTTCATCCTCATCAAGGAGAGCATGGAACTTCGCTAAATTATCGTCCATAATCCCTATCAATGCTTCTCCGTCATGATTAAAGAAATAGAACTGCCGTTTTCTCGTTGAGAAAGTATCTACGTCAGAGCTATCAATGGAATCATTCGGAATAGAAATCTCTTTAACCCAACTGTCTTCCTCATAATCTCCTTGAAGGATTCTTTCATCCCATGTTGGATGAGATACTTTAACAGGGTCAAAGGCCTTCTTGACGACATCAAATAAAGGACCTTTGCCACTCTTTTCCCCATAAATCAGTTCAATCAACGAGTACCTATTCTCTCCTGATGTTTTGCTTAATGCTTCGCAAGTACGATCTCCAAAAATAAGATAGGAGACAAAAGATTGTAGCTCTCGGAGGGTCGCATGGTACCCAAGCATAGTTACTCTGTTAAAGACATATGATATCCTATGCTGGAACAGATCCGAATTGAGTAATCTACGAGAATAATGGACATCACATGACGCTTTAAGTGGGCACTGATCGCATTTTTGATAATGCCCCGAATTTGTAAGTTTGCTGATGACATTCTTGAGATTCTCTTTTGTGAGGATATTCCGTTTGCTCAAATCATATACAGAAACTCTTTCTTCTTTAATAGCCTCGATATCTCTATATACGATAGAGTTACACATTAGATTGAATGCCACTTCGATAGGTCTGAAACCTTTGTCTTTGGCATACTCATATAAGCCAAATAGCACTGCAGCATTAATGGCTATAACATATTGTTTCCCTTCCTTACGAGCATTGTACCAGTTCGCGAACAGTTCGTCATAAGATAAAGTGCTTGCGTCTAGTTCAAAGACGACATTGCTGTTGGTCTTTGAATACTTTTCAAGAAGAACTTTTATGAGGTGTGTCTTCCCATCACCAGCATTGCCGGTCAAAACCACATCATCGCCCTCTTTGATATTGTCAATGACAGCTCGTTCTAATGTCGATGAGATATGAATACTATCAAGTTTCTTCTTTGAAATAGAGTCCGCAAAGGCACTCTTCCCCCGATAAAAGCCACGAATAAAGTCAAGCGAGGAGTTCTCTTTATCGGAGGTGCTCTGTAGAATCGTGTCCGTCATTTCATTCCAGCTATATGAGTCAGTCTGTTCAAGGCTATTGCTAACAAGAATCGATTCGGGATCAAACTCCTCTAGGCGTGAGAATATCGGCTCATACTTAATACGGCTAGCAAGCCATCGATTAACCCAGAAATCCATTATTTTCTGTGTGCCTTCTTGATAATTCTCAAAATCAGTGTAATAACTAAGTGAAGAGTCATTACCCATAAGGTATTCAGAGGTGTTCTTTGCCAAAGCCGCTCCGTATACAATTCTTTTCATTGCATGCTGCATGAATTGTTGCGTTTCATCGGAAGTCGTTTCCAAAATATCAGATAGACTTTGTGATAACAGTCTTAACTTAGGGCTTGCTCCTTCACCGAAAATATGATTTATATGGTTAAAACCAGCAATATGTTCTCTAACTTCAGCAAGACTCTTGCTGGTGTTATCACTGATTTGAATAGTTCCGTAGCCACTTGTTGTGCCTAGTTCTTTCCATTGAACATCGAAGCTACTATTAAAGACCTCACCAGGTATCCTCAGTCGATTGTACTGGCTGGATCCAACAAAGTACAACGATGTAGTACCTATAAAAGCGAGATCTGCAGGTCTGCAAACTTCTTCCCCTTTCAAGCGAGTAGCTATATCGCTGGCTTTATTTCCATATCTCTCTTTATAATCATGAGCTACCTTAGGCGACAAAGCCGCCAGAGCAACAAGCTTTCCGGCAAGAATCTCATTGTATGGCTTTACGGCTCCACACACATTCAATTCTAGCATACTCGAACCTATATGTTTCGCCTTTTGTGCAGCGAAAGCAGTTCTTATGGCTCCTGAGGATTTTTCCTCCTCACAGAATTTCAGATAATCCTCTAATCCTCTGGGATGGAATTGTTCAAATACTATTTTAGCGTCCAAGAACTTCGCTAATTGTTCTGCGCGTTTTCTTCTATACAACGCCTTTTCTGCAGCCAACGAAATCTGTCCTAATTCACTCTGTTCTTCATCGTCATCAGAGATAAGCGCATCTTTTCGTTCCAGGTTTGCTTTATTGACCTCTTCAATGAGGCGCTGAACGACCTTAGGCGTTGGATTCTTTATCTCATGTTTGGTGCATAATTCATCCCACTTGATAGAATTAATGCCATCCTCAAGATAATTCTTTAATTGTTGGAACAGGTCATTTGCGGCATAGTTCCCTGATTGAAGTTTCTCTTTCAATGCAGGGATGGTCCAACCTATAAAGTTATCCCTATCGTTAATTTGAAGCGCACAGTTCTCAAGGGAAGCAATGCCCATTACAGCATGCTTAGGATGAGCTGCATCACGAATTAAATACAGCATGGTTCTTCCAGGTGTAGTAAGAGCCGGCGTAGACCATGTAAGTCTAAAGTATCTCCAAATATCAGAAAGCTTCAGATTTGTGAATTGATCTTTCTCTCCTTCATTAACTAATTGAAGATAGGGTTTAACTGTTTCGGTAACACTACAAGAGCCATCTTTTGCCTTCTTAAGTCTCTTCGAAAGCTCCTTTCCATCAGCGATTAATTCGAGAATAGAATGCTTGTTGCCTCCAGGATTCTCCATCGAGCGAATAAAATCGGATGAAGCTTGAAGACGACTTACTCGACTGTTCTCCATCCAACTGCGGAGAAATGCCTTTGATTCAGGAGAATGGATTGAAGACGCCTGAACTGAATCACTATGTTTCGAAAGCAGTTCCATTAAGTTTGGCATTGTAAGAATTAGCTTGCCATCCCTAAATCTCGGCACCCAATGGGCCTTTACTAGATCCCTTAAGAGAAGCCAAACTGCACGATATATCTTACGCTGTCGAAGATTTGTAGTGCATTCATTCTCGACCCACTGAACTTCTTCTTTCGAAATGGAATCCGTAGAGTCAATATCATGTAATAGTTGTGCTTTCTCGTAAAACCTTGTTCTAAAGAGACCTTCAAGCTTAGGGCTGAAGGCAACTTCTTTGATTTCAAGGTTGTCATTTATATTTCCCATAAAATGCTTGTTCAAATTACTCGGTTAACAAAGAACGCTTTTCTACACCTAGCAGTGTCGCAATCCTATCCAAAGTCTGAAGATCAGGCTGAGCTTTATTAGTGCACCATTTCGAAACAGTTGCAGGATTCTTCCCTAACTGTTCCGCCAGCCACTTGTTCGTCCTATGCTTTTCCGCGAGGACGACCTTAATGCGGTTTAAATCATTCATTTATGTGAAAATGTATTAACTTGAACACAAATATAATGATTTTTATCGACAATTTAATAGCTTTTAAGGTTGAGCGTATTACATGCCTTTATAGAATCGAATATATACCCTATCGAAAAGATTTGTAACTTTGAATACTCTTTAGGATAAATATGACTAATCCATAATTTCTATGGAGACTCGTACACACCTCGCAGCTGAGAAGAAGCGCTGCAACTCACATAACTGCGCCCAGTCGGTCGTCTGCACCTACTGCGACCTCGTGGGACTTCCCGAGCAGACCGCCCTGGACATCGCAGGAGCCTACGGCACGGGCATGGGCAACATGGAAGGCACCTGCGGCGCCATAATCGGTGCCGGCATGATTGTCGGCTTGGCTACCAAGGATCGCAACCTCTCCCGTTCACGGATGAAGCAGATTATGGAGAAGTTCCAGGAGCGAAACGGCGCTACACGTTGCAAACTGCTGAAGGGCGTCGGAACCGGCAAGGTCCTTCGCGACTGTCCGGACTGCGTCGCCGATGCTTCCGAGTTTCTCGAAGAAATCATAGACTTATGACCTTTTTTCTCGAATCCCTCGCCGCCTGCGCCCTTTTCTCCCTGTTCGTCTTCCTGATGTCCAGGGACCCGGTGAAGACGGTCTTCAACTATCCCCCGGCGATCATCGAACGTTGCCGGCAACTGGGCCTCGTCAATGACAGCAACCGTCCCGGCGGACCGGTCTTCTACGCGAAAAAACTCACCGCCTTGGTCGTTTTCGGCGTGCTGCTGGGCCTGCTGGTTCGGTACGTCAACGGCTGCACGACCTTCTGGGGCGGTTTCCTCACGGCCTATGCCCTCTGGAATGTCGTGAACTGGTTCGACGCCATCGTGCTGGACTGCCTCTGGTTCTGCCATGACAAGCATTTCGTGATCAAGGGAACGGAGGATATGACGAAGGACTACCACGACTACTGGTTCCACATCAAGGGCTCCCTTCTCGGCATGGTTCTGGCCATCCCGTCGGCCCTTATCGCTGGACTTATAGTGATACTATGATACTTTGACACTATTGATAACTAAACCAACTGATTGAAATGGACAAGCAAGCTAGAATTGAAAGGATCTCCCTGATGGAGGACAGGTACGACGAACTCACCCGCGTGCTGGCGGGACTGGAAGAGGCCGTCGGCGAATACGAGGATTTCAAGGACGAACTCGAAGTCCTCAAGGACTATATGGAATCCGGGGAGTGGAAGGAGGACTATGAGGCGGACGAAGCCGGACAGTTGCCCTCCGACCTCAAACGCGGCATCCTCTCTGAGGACGGCCTGTACAACCTGCTGCACGACGCCGACCAGATCATCGCCCACGTCAACGAAGTGTTCGCCGACAAATAATCCTCCCGGGTGTCGCGGTTTGGCACAAACGATGACTATCTTTGCATTCTGATTTACCCTTCACTTCATGAAACCTTACCCGCTCACAGATAAGGACAGCATCGATCTTCTGATGATGGGATCCGTCAAGGCCGGATTCCCGTCTCCCG
>JAEEGG010018930.1_pt1 | contig 13949 bp, 10 predicted proteins | sample 9134161 | NCBI WGS metagenome assembly JAEEGG01 (sample SAMN16246543, study PRJNA631951) | gut metagenome | biome: gut microbiome; feature: rumen; material: CR-attached | host: Bos | place: Iran: Karaj | collected 2018-10 | reverse complement strand
TGCTGCCCGCGGGGCCCGGGCTGCTGCCCGCGGCGCCGGCGTGAAAACCGCCGCAGCCGCAGCCGGGCGCTCCCTCGGCGCCAAAATCATTGCCGCGGTCACCGCTCTGGCCATCCTGGGCGGCGGTGCGGCAGGCTACGCCGCCATCCGGAAAAACCGCGTCCAGACACCGGAGACCGCGGCCGAGCTCGGGGCGGACGCCGCAACCGAGGGCGGGCTCCCTTCCGGCTCCCCGGCGGCGGACGAGCTGACGGCCTGTGTCGGCCGCTGGCAGAGCGAGGACGGTCAGATGGAGCTTTGGATCCAGGACGCGGACGCCCGGGCCGTGGTTTTCAGCCTCTACGCCCCCGGCCGCGCGGCGCTGGATCAGGTCAAGGCGGAGCGCAGCGGGGAGAGCGCCTCCTTCCTCTACCAGGATCCCTTTCATAAGGGCGACTTTGCCAACGGCAGCCTGGAGCTGCGAAACGGCAGCCCGGTTCTGCGCCTGACTGGCACCAACATGGAGCTGCCCGGCGGCAGCGAGATCCTCTTTCCCCTCCGCAGCGAGGGGCCGGACTACGCCGCCCTCTACGCCCCGGTGCTGGACGCCTATCGGGAGCATGAGAGCTCCGGCGAGGGCGGGATGGTCAACTGGTACGGCGACGAGCCGGGCTACGTCCACGTAGGCGTCACCGGCGTCCGGCACTTTGGCTACGCCTTCCGGGATCTGGACCGCAACGGCGTGCCCGAACTGCTGCTCGGCGCGGTGTTCACCCGGGAGGACTACGCAGAGAACACCTGGCTGGAGCCGGATGGCTATTTTGCCAACCTGATCCTGGATCTGTACACGCTGGCGGACGGGGAGCCCCTGTACCTGGTCAACAGCGGCGACCGCTACCGCTACAGCCTGACCGACGACGGTCAGATCCACTACGAGGGCTCCAGCGGGGCGGCCTACAGCACCGCCTGCGTCTTTCGGATGGCCGAAGCCGGGCTGGAGCTCACCGAGGGCGTCTGCATCGACGGCGGGGAGGATCGCTGCTTCCGGCTCAACAGCGCCGACGACTGGCAGCATGTGAACGACACACCCATCAGCTACGAGGAGTGCTCCCAGACCTTCGATCGGCTGTACGCCTACTCCAACGCGCATCTGTGTCTGCTCCAGCCCCTGCTGAGCCCCCTCGTTCCTTCGGATCCGGCGGAGCAGACGGATTCGGAGCTGCTCGCGCCCTATCGGGAGGTGATCGACAGCTACGGCCTGCTCCTCAGCCTGCCGCTGGCCCAGTGCGCCGATCCGGACATCCCCGCGCCGCTGCTCTGGCACACGCTGGAGCTGCGCTACAGCTATTACTACGACGACAGCCCCTTTGAGCCCTATTACGCCCTCTATGACGTGGACGGCAACGGACGGCCGGAGCTTTTCATCGGCCTGCGGCAGCAGGACGGCAGCGTGCGGGTATACGAGGTCTACGGCAGCGACGGCGAACACGCCTTCCGCATCTGCTGCGACGGCGGACGGGGCGTGCGCGTGGGCGGCGGGAAGCTGCTTTTCCAGGGGGGCGAGTTCTTCCCCACCGGCGTGCTGGTGCGGCTGAACGCCGACGGCAGCCCCGACTGGCTCCTCCACTACGGCACCTTTTCCGACGATCCGAACATGAATGTGTACGACGGGGACGAGACCCATCTCAGCGGCTATTATGATATGGTCTGGGGCCGGTCGGAGAGCTATCCCTATGAGGAGCTTCGCCAGCGCTATCTCTATGACCTGGAGCCGGCGGAGGAGCTGCTGGTCTTCCAGCCCATCCCGCCCTGCGACGTGCCCGGCGCTCTTTCGGAGGACGTGACGGCCACCCGCGCCGGCTACGCCGAGCTGTGGGAGCGCTATCGGCAGGCCGCCGCGGGCCAGGAGCCGGCGGGGGAGCTGGACGAGGGGGTGCTGCGCATCCTGCAGGGGCGGCTCTCGACCTTCGGGGATTCCCAGCTCTGCTACGCCTACTTTGACGGCAACTGCGACGGCCGGGAGGAGCTGTACGTGGGCTATCCCTTCGGCAACGGCGAGCGGGCGGTGGCCTGCTACGAGCTGAGCGGGGGGAAGGTCGTCCAGATCGAGCCTGCCCGCTTTGTCGGCCTGCAGCTGGACTTTGAACGCGCCCCCTGGCGCTGGTTCGGGGCCATGCCCGCTCACATGAATTCGGACTGACGCGGACCCGAGATTACACAACAACGCCGTTTGACGCCGTAGGGACGGGCATTGCCCGTCCGCCGTCACGGGCAAGGCCTTCCCCGCGCACGGAGAAGGTGGCATCCGCCGATCCCCCGCGAGGCGGATGACGGATGAGGTCTTCTTACGTCGGGTAAACGGGCAGGCCTCGCTTCGCTCGGAGACCTCATCCGGCCCCTTCGGGGCCACCTTCCGCCTTGCGGTGCCCGAAAAACGCATCGGGCTTACGCTTTTCCTCGCGTTTTTCGACCGCTGCGGAAATTCCGGGCTCCCTTCATCCGCCACTGGCAGCGGGAGCCCGCAATTCCCCCTGCGGGGGGAAGGCAAAGGGCGGAGGCACGGATTGCCACACCAGTGACACGGTCACTGGCTCGCAATGACACGGGGGGACGGGGGATGTATCGTAGGGGCCGCCTTCGGCGGCCCGCGGACGAGCAGGCAGGGAGCGCTAAAGCGGAGCGGAACGCAGCGACCCCGCGCGGTCGGCGTGGCGCAAATTTGTATAGTCCACAGAGCGGTCGGAGGCGCCCTTTTCTTTCTTCCCCCGGGCGCGGCGCATTCTTTCTTTTCGGCAAGACGAAAAGAAAGAATGGGGGGCGCAGCGTCCCTCCTTTGGTCATGCGCGCGGGCCGGATTGGACGGGCGACCACAGGTCGCCCCTACGGGGGACGGCGCGGGTCGGACAGAACGGACGACCGATGGTCGTCCCTACGGGGACGAGGCGCCACGGGCGACCAAAGGCCGCCCCTACGGGCGTGAACCCACGTTTCCGCATGACCGCGGGCGACCGCAGGTCGCCCCTCCGGGCGCGAACCGACATTTCCGCGCTTCCGCGGCAGCAGACGCTTGGGCTCTGTCGACAAAGAATCCCCGCCTTCCCTCCCGGGAAAGCGGGGATTCGCTTACTTTCTGCTTTTCAGTCTGGCCTCTGCCAGGTAGTCCTCCACAGCCTCGCCCAGATCCAGGGACACCGACTCCTGCTCCTGGACGGGCTCCTGCGGCTCCTCCTGCTGCATCCACCAGAAGAGGCCGCCCAGGGCCGCGGCCAGCAGGAGCAGCACCAGCGCCACGCCCAGTCTGCCCTTCCGGCGCCGGGCCGCGGCGTTTTTTTGCCCTTTTCCGGCAGCGGGGGCCGCCGCGGGGTTCTGCCGCTGCTGCGCCCGGGGAGGCGGGGCCTGCTTCCGGGGCTGCGGCTGCGGCTGCGCCGCGGTGGGCGTCTGCCGCTCCGCAGCCTGCTTGCGGGGCTGCGTCGGACGTTCCTGGGGGGCGGTGGAGGACTGCTCCGGGCGCTGCGCCAGGAGCTCCTCGCGGCGGGTATAGACCACGGTGCCGTCCGTAGGCTTCTCCCGGGAGAGGAGCTCGGCCTCACGCCGCTCCCTGCGCCGGGGAGCCTGGGCTTCCTCCCTGGGAGGGGCCGGTCGCTGCTCCCCATGAAACTCCGCCAGAATGGCGTCCAGCTCCAGATTGGGTTCTCCGCTCATGGCCGCGCCTCCTCTCCGCTAAGGCTCAGGCCGCCGCTCAGCAGAATCAGCAGCCGCTCGTTGGGTACGATGTGCCAGGCGCCGTCCCGCCAGCGCAGCTCCAGCTCCACGCCGCCGCTGCTCAGCAGTTGGGGATCCTGCAGCAGGGTCGGCACCGCCTGGGCCCAACCCTCGCACATCAGGTCGGGCCGGTAGCTGTCGCCTTCAAACAGCTCGCTGCCGGTGTGGCTGTTGGCGTACTGGGCGATGAAGCGCAGCGTCTCGCTGCGGGCCCGGGCCTCCAGCGTGCTCAGATCCAGGTACTTGCACTCCACCTGCTGCCAGGCGCGGGTGTCGTCCACCCGGCACTCGCCCAGCAGCTCGCCGTGGAAGCTCTCCCGCACGCTCCGCAGGATCAGGCGGAGGGTCTCATCCTCCGGCTCCCATTCCAGGCCCAGGCTGTCCACCCCGTCCAGCATGGCGTAGGCGGCGGGGTAATCCTGCCGCTCCAGCGCGTCCAGGAAGGCCGTCACCGTATCCCGGGGGTCGCTGATGGGGTCGTCCTGCATCTGCCGGAGGGCGGGCCAGCCGATCCAGCCCAGCAGGGCCAGACAGAGCAGCAGCGCCAGCAGCACCGCCCACCAGACCTTTACCCGGTATTTTCTCCCCAGGGCGCCCAGGAAGATCAGCGCCGTCAGCGTCAGCAGCAGGGCGGCCGCCGCGGCCATGAGCCCCTTGCGGGAGATGCCCTCCTGCTCCGCCTGGCGAACCAGGTGCAGCACCGGGGAGCTGTCCCCTGCCTGGGATTTGCTCTGCCGGGACTCGCCGGGCTCCAGCGGGGACAGACCGCCCTGTCCCGCCTCCTCCAGCGCCTCCTCGGCCAGGCGCTGGGCCTCCTGTTCGGCCTCCAGCGCGGCCTGCCGCGCTTCCTCCGCCTGCCGCTCGGCCTCCAGACGCTGCCGTTCGGCCTCCTCCGCCTCTTGCTTCAGGCGGATGGCGGTGTGGTACTGGGTGTAGTCGCACATCAGCGTGCAGAACTCGGTCATCACCTCATAGGCCTTGGTCACGTTGTCCGTAAACAGGACAAGCAGGATGGGATCGTCCGTGAAGCAGATGCCGCAGTCGTTCATGTACAGGTGATACTCGGTCTGCAGGAAGCCGTACTTGTGGGCGATGTCAAAGCGCTGCTCCCGGCGCTTGAAGTATTCCGTGGGCTCGGCGCGCTGCATGGTCTCCACCAGGCGGGGGAAACGGTCCGGGTTCTCGTACAGCAGGCGCAGGCAGTAGATCATCTGCCGCGCCGTGGAGTAGTTGTTCTCCTGGAATTTCCAGTCCACGTTTTCCGGATCCAGGCCGCAGTACGGCGCCATGACCCGGCGGCCCGCCTGCCAGCTCCCGTTGCCCAGCTCCCATTTGATCATGTTGCGGGCGATATCGTTGTCCGAGTGGACGATGGTCTGCTCCAGCGCCACCGAATAGGCGTAACCGGAAACATTGGTGTCCCAGTCCATCTCGCCCTTGCTCAGGCGGTCGAGGAACACCATGTTCAGCGGGACCTTGTACATGCTGGCGGTGATCCGGTATGTATCCGGATCCAGATAGTGCTCCTCCCCGGTGACGGTGTTGTAGTAGCCGATGGCCACATACTTCGGATCGACGCCCCAGCTCTGCAGGAACTCCTCCACGACCTCGTCCCAGGTCTTGTCGGCAAAGCGTTCGTCGTCCTCTGTCTGTTCCGGCTCGGCCGTCTCCGCCGGCTCCTCCGCGCGCGCGGCGGGCAGACCGGGCAGCAGGATGCACAGCGCCAGCAGCAGGCAAAGCAGGCATTTGATCTGTCTCATAGTTCTCTCCCCAAGAATCTGATCATGAGCATCGGAGGATCCTTTGAATCATTCGCCCGATGCGCATTGCAATGCATCGTTGGCAAAACAGCCGCGCTGTTTTGCTGCGCCGCAAAGCGGCGCGGCGAAAAGCGTTTTGGCTTTTCGCCATCATAGAATCATAATAACTTGTATATTTTACCACGCCTGCGCCGAATTGCAAGAAAAAGCGTGAGAAAGGGCGAAAGGAAGCGCAAAGGGGGATGAAGGAATGATGGGATGTTGATTCTTGCCGCAGGGACGGCCATTGCCCGTCCGGGGACACAGGGAAATGTTGTTTTTCCCCGTAGGGACGACCATCGGTCGTCCGTCGTTTCCGCCCCGCGCCTGTCCCGCTCTGTCATTGCGAGCCAGTGACCGTGTCACTGGCGTGGCAATCCGCATCCTTCGTCCCCTCGTCCCCCGTGTCATGGCTTCGCGAGCGAAGCGAGTCGAAGGATCTCGCCCCCGGCGCAAGGTCGGACGGCCGCGCACGACCAAAGAAGGGACGATGCACCCCCCATTCTTTCTTTTCGTCTTGCCGAAAAGAAAGAACGGGCCGTGCCGGTCCAAGAAAGAAAAGGGCGCCACCGACCGCTCTATGGACTATACCTTCTTGCGCCACACCGACCGCGCGGGGTCGCTGCGCTCCGCTCCGCTTTAGCGCTCCCTGCCTGCGTGTCTCCGGGCCGCCGAAGGCGGCCCCTACGGGCCGGACGCAAGGGGCTTCCTTCCTTTATTCCTCGTCTTCCCCGATGTAGGTAAACCTGCGGTACGTCTTTCCGTCCCGCTCCACGGTCTCGTTCCACATGGACGCAGGGCGCACCCACAGAGCCCCCTCGCCGTACAGCGGCCGATAGACCACCATGGGCTCCAGCGTCTCGGAATGGGTGGCCAGGCCCAGCACCTGGTATTCCTTGCCCTTGAAATGCCGATATCTGCCCGTTTTGATGCTCTCCATCGTCTCTCTCCTCTTTTTTTCGTCGCTCTACCCTTTGTTTCCCTTCTCTATTCAGCATACCCCATCCCTCTCCATCTGTCAATCGGGGCTGGACGGAGGGGCAATTCGGAGGTATACTGGGCAAAAACGAAAGGAGATGCTCTATGGATTCCCAGGCCCGACAGCTTCGATGGATGCGGCTGGACAACGCCGCCCTGATTTTCCCGGCCTCTCTGCGCCGTCACTGGAGCAACGCCTTCCGCATCTCCTTCCGCTTTACGGAGCCGGTGGATCCCGCCCTGCTGCAGCGGGCGCTGGATCGGATCGCGCCCCGCTTCCCCTCGGTCTGCGTACGGCTGCGGCGCAGCGCCTTCTGGTACTATCTGGAGGAGCTGGAGCGGCCGCCCCGGGTGCGGGAGGACAGCGCCCAGCCCCTGGTGGGCATGACCCGGGCGGACGTGATGCGTTGTGCCATCCGCGTCCTCTACTACCGGGATCGGATGGCGGTGGAGTATTTCCACGCGGTGACCGACGGAACCGGCGGCCTGGTCTTCGCCAAGAACCTGGCGGCGGAATACCTGCGGCTGCGCCACGCCCTGGAGATCCCGGCGACCTGCGGCGTCAAGGATCCGGACGAGAAGCCCCCCGCCGCGGAGCTGCGGGACAGCTTTCAGGACAACGCCGGGCCGGTGGCCGCGCCCCGGGACAGTCTGGACGTCTACCGCCCCAAGGGCGAGCTGGAGCCGGATCGCTTCCTGCATGTGACTCTGGGGATCCTGGACAGCGTGCTGCTGCAGACGCGGGCGCGGGAAATGGGCGTCACCGTCACGGCCTACCTGACCGCGCTGCTGCTCCAGTCCCTGCTGGAGATGCAGGCGCAGGAGCAGCCCCGGCGCCGGCGGCAGCGCCCCGTGAAGGTGCAGATCCCCGTAAACCTCCGCAAGCTCTACGGCGGCGAGACCATGCGCAATTTCGTGGCGGTGGCCAACATCGGCGTGGATCCCCGCCTGGGGGACTACAGCTTCGAGGAGCTGGTGAAGATCGTCCACTATCAGATGAAGCTCACCATCACCGAGAAGAACATGCGCGCCATCTTCACCCCCAACGTCAACGACGAGGCAAACCTGCTGCTGAAGCCGGTGCCCCTGCCGCTCAAAAACCTCATCATGCGCATGGTGTTCGACACCGTCGGGGAGCGGGTCGCCTGCCTGACGCTCTCCAATCTGGGGCGCGTGGAGCTGCCGGAGGCCATGGCCCCCTATGTGCGCAGGGTGGAGTTCGTGCTGGGCGCCCAGGCCAGCTCTCCCTTCAACTGCAGCGTCAGCTCCTGGCAGGGGGAGACCTATGTCAACATCGTGCGCAACACCGTCGCCCCCGAGCTGGAGCGGCGCTTCTTCACCAAGCTCGTCCGCCTGGGCTTCCATGTGAAGCTCGAGGCCAACGGAAAAGATTAGGCAAGCGCCGGTTCATTCGGCGAGAGCGGAAGGAACCGTCGCTTCCCTCCAGTGGCCCTGCGCGGCGACCGTGCAGCCGCGGGCCGGAAAGGAAGCTGTCATGTATTGTGCCAGATGCGGCGTTGAGCTGCAAAAGGGCGTCGCGGCCTGCCCTCTGTGCGGGCTGCGGGCCTATCACCCCGAGCTCCCGGAGACCCCGGAGGCCGCCCCCTACCCCCGCTATGCCGAGGGGGAAAACGTGCGGCACGGGGGCCTGCTTTTTATCCTGAGCTTTCTGTTCGCCGTTCCGGTGCTGGTCTGTCTGCTGATCGACCTGAAGCTGAACGCCGCGGTCACCTGGAGCGGATATGTGGGCTTCGGGCTGCTGACGGCCTATCTGTGCTTCTGTCTGCCGCTCTGGTTCCGGCGGCGAAGCCCCGTGGTCTTTTTCCCCATCGCCATGGCCGCGCTTTTGGGCATGGCCCTGTACGTGTGCCTGAAGACCGGCGGGCGCTGGTTCCTGCCCCTGGCCCTCCCCGCAGGGGGCGCCCTGCTGCTGCTGCTCGAGACGGAGATCGTCCTGCTGCGCCACTGTGTGGGGCGGCGGCGGCACCGGGCCCTGTATATCCTGGGCGGCGGCTTTCTCGCCCTGGGCGGGCTGTGCATCCTGATCGAATTTCTGCTCTATGTCGCCTTCGGGATCCCCATGGTCTGGTGGTCGCTGATCCCGCTTGCGGTGCTGGGCCTGCTGGGGCTGATGCTCCTCATCATCGGCCTGTGCCCACCTCTGCGCCGTTCTCTGCACAAACGCTTTTTCCTCTGATTTCCCCCCGGCGCGATTGACAAATTTCGATGCTTTCCTGTATAATAAAGTATCAATTATGAAAGAAGGCATCCATATGTGGAAATGCACCTCCTGCGGTTCCGAGAATGACGGGAACGCCTCCTTCTGCAAAGATTGCGGTAACCCCAAGCCCGTGCCGGCCGCGCCGCTGCCGGATAAGGAAGAAACCCCGGCCGCCCCCGCGCCGCAAGCGAATGTCCCTGCGCCCGAAGCGCAGGCCCCCGCCTCCCCCGCGCCCGAGTCCCCGGCTTCTCCCGCGGCTCCCGCGACGGAGACGCCCATTCCCCCCTATTTCCCTGCGCCCGAAATGACCGCTCCGGTTTACGCGGCGGCCCCCGCGCCCAAAAAGCGGAAAAGCCGCTGGTGGATCTGGCTGCTGGTCATCCTGGGGCTCCTGGCCGCCGCCGCTGCCGTCTGCTATTTCACCGTGCACATCTGGGAGCCTGCCACCTGCCTTACCCCCAACACCTGCAAGATCTGCGGCAAGACCGAGGGCGCGCCTCTCGGCCATAAGGCCAAGGACGCCACCTGCACCAAGGAATCCGTCTGCTCCCGCTGCGACGCTGTCCTCGCCCCGGCCCTGGGCCACGACTGGCAGCCCGCCACCTACGAAGCGCCCGAGACCTGCGCCCGCTGCGGCGCCACCCAGGGAGAGCGCAAGGGCTTTGTTGCCAAGAAGCTGGAAGGCTATATGAGCAGCGAAGAGCTGAAGCTGAACTGGAACAACAAAAACGACATCACCCATCCCTACATCCTTGACACGCCGGTCGATTCCTGCCTGCGTATTACGCTGAAGCTGAAGATCACCGACTACAGCGGCGACATCTTCGGCATCTGGGATCTGTACGGCAGGGATCCCTATTGGGGAGATTGGATTTACCTTGACAGCTTCCTGGTGGACGAAAGCGCCTGCGGGGACGAGTATGTGACCTACCTCTTCTCGCTGAACATGCACCCCAGCTTTGACGCGCTGGCCCTCGTCCCCTATACGGACGGGAACAACCAGGTCTCCTACACCTTTATCTACAAGGACGTTCAGCGCTTCGAGGGCTGAGGTCTCCCGACAAAAAGCGCTCCCGCGCAGCTCGTAAGACAGTTTTATATTGTTTCAGGGACGGCATGACTTTCGGGTCATGCCGTCTCCGGTTTCATCCGTTCATCCAGGGGGGATAAAGCCCGCGAATCAAAAATGATCCTCATCGCTCCCGATGCAGAGCAAGACCCGGCCGCAAAGAACAAAAAAATAAGACGAGATACACAAGTCTGCGCGATCTCGTCTTATTTCTTTGCTCCAACCCTGCCGGCCGGATGCTCAAATCCGTTTTCCTTTCAAAACGGTCTTATGAACATCCAGCTTAAGGGGCGTTGTCGTCTCTGTGGACGGCCTGGGGATCGTCTCCGGCGGGGCCGCTTATTCATTCGGCCGCAGCGTGCGCCTCCTGCTTTTTCAGCCGGGCGTTCTTCGGCAGACCGAAGCCGGGCACGAAGCGATCCCAGCCGGTGAAGGTCAGCAGCAGGGCCGTGCCCACGATCAGCCAGCCCAGATAGTTCTTCCTGAGAATATCTCCGGCATTAAAAGCCTGCGGATAGACCTTGGAGGCGATGCCCGCGAAGAAGATCGGGAAGCAGTGCCAGGGGATGAGCTGAGAGCCGTAGATGCCCATGGAGGAGGTGAAGGTGGCCAGCCGCAGGCGCAGCTTGTAGGCGTCCTCCTCGCTCTCCGTCTCCACATTCTTCTCCACGATGTCCCGCACGATGGGACTCATGGTGGTCACCTGGGCGGCCTCGTCCGCCAGGGCCGCGTTGCCGAGCAGACACAGCACGCCGCACCAGCCCATGAGCTGCTGTACGTTCCTGGAGATTTTGACCACCAGGCGGGACAGGGGCTCGAAGGTGTTCATGGCGTTCATGATGCCGCCGAAGGCCGAGACCCACATCATCATGATGATCACGTTTTCCCCGGCGTGGGAGAAACCGACCTGGACCACATCGTTCAGCCAGCTCTGCAGATGCACCGTTCCGGCCAGAACGCCCAGCAGCAGAGAGGAGATCATGCCGGCGCCCAGGCAGAGGAGGGTGTGGATCCCCATAAAGCTCATGGCGATGACCACGATCATGGGGATCATCATGTAGTACGGGACCCCGTTCTTGACCTGATCCAGCAGCAGCAGAGCCGAGGGCTTATCCTTTTCCAGGGCCTCGATGGCCTCCGGGGAAATGCGGTTCAGCGCCTGCTGCACGTCGCCGGACTCGTTGCTCATGTGCATGCCCGCGACGTAGAATAACGCCAGCGAGACGGCCAGGCAGCCGAAGCACCAGACCATCTGATGCTTGACGCGGTCAACGATCTTCACGTCCTGCATGCCGCAGCTGAGCACGGTCACGTCCGAAATCAAGCCGATGTTGTCTCCGAAGCAGGAGCCGCCGGCGATGGCACAGAGCGTCAGCATCGTATCCCCCTGCACCAGATAGTTCAGCCAGAGGAAAATCGGCGCGCAGGCGGCGAAGGTGCCCCAGCTGGAGCCGGTGGCGATGGAGAGGACGCAGGTGACCAGCAGGGAGACGATGGCCACCGTACGGGCGGAAATGCCCAGCTTCAGCGCCAGGAGGATCAGGGAAGCGCCCACGCCCGTGGCCGTGAAGCACTCCGCCACGCCGTAGGCGAACATAAGAATAAAGAAGATCAGCGCGATCTTCCGCGTGGCGTCCAGCCCGATCTCAAAGACCTTCTCAAAGCTTCTCTCCCTGTAGATCAGCATGTACACCAGGATCGCCACAAAGGTGGCGATCGGCGCGCAGATCACCAGCTCCATCTCCAGGAGCTTGCCGCCGACGATCACCAGCGTCGCGAAAACCAGCAGCGGAACGAACTTGAAGGCCGCGATCCAGCCGCGCTCGGTTTTATTTGGTTTGGGCTCCGGATCGCCCTGGGCAGGCGGGTAGTTTTTTCCCGTATTTTGTTCTTTCACAAGTCAGTCCTCTTTTTTATTCATTTTGGATACTATCCTATACTTTATCCTATTTTGCGTACAAAATCAAGCCGTGGCGGAAAGATTTTGCGCCCTGCTCCCCCGGCCCGCGGGCAGGAAATCCGGCCCGATCCGCGCAGCCCTCTTGCTTCTCCGCCCGCCTTGGAGTATAATGATCGTCGGATGTGCATTGCAATGCCGGCATAGGGAGGAGAACCCATGGAAAGCGCCAAGAAAAAAGAGGCCCTGCGGGCCCTGAAGTTCACACTCTTTTCCATCAGCGCGGGGCTGATCGAGGTACTGTCCTTCACGCTTCTCAATCAGTTCATCCAATGGCCGGAGGACGCCTTCCCGCTGATGAACCGGCTGCTGACGGGCATCGGCGTCACCGATCTGAAGGACTACGGGCCGAATTACTTTATCGCCCTGGCGCTGAGCGTGGTGTGGAACTTCACCTTCAACCGGAAGTTCACCTTCAAGAGCGCGGCCAATGTCCCCATCGCCATGCTGAAGGTGCTGCTGTTCTATGTGGTGTTCACGCCGCTTTCCATCTGGTGGGGCGTGGTGCTGACCAACCGCTGCGGCTGGAACGAATACCTGGTGCTGGGGCTGACCATGCTGGTGAACTTCGTGACGGAGTTTCTGTATCAGCGCTTTTTCGTCTTCGGCAAGAGCATCGACACCTCCCCCGGGGCGACAAAAGTGAACTGAGCGCAAACAGCCTGCGGACATCTCCCCTTCGGGAGCGCCCGCGGGCTGTTTCATTGAGATTGTGAATATATTATGAAATATTGCAAAATAATGAACAACCCTATTGACACATTCCGATGCCCGTGCTATACTCTGGGCACAACGATAAAGGAGGTGTAAGCATGGCGCTGTGGACGGTGGGGAACCACAAAGCGCTTCTTTCCGCCGCGGCGGGCGCCCAGGCCGGGGACTGTATCCAGGCCGAGACCCTTGCGGATGTGGCGAAGAACGCGCTTGAGCTGCTCTCTCTGATGAGCAGGCTGGACGAGCGCAGGGTGGATTTTGTCTGTCCGTCGGCCGGCATTGATACCCGGGGCCAGAGCGGCGGCGCGATCTTCGGCTTTTGTCGGGCGCTGCTGGAGCTGGAGCGGCGGGATCGGCGGGAAAAGCAGCAGGAAGGCATCGAGCGCGCCCGGGAAGCGGGCAAGTACAAGGGCCGCAAGCCCATCGCCGTGGACGAAACGCTGTTCGACAGCGTCGTCTCCCTTTGGAACGAGGGGCGGATCACCGCCCGGGAGGCCATGACGCGGCTGGATCTGAAGCCGAACACCTTTTATCGCCGCATCAAAGAACAGGAGGAACTGAAAATGAAAGACTATAAGAAGATGGAGAAGGACATTCGCAGCGAGCTGAAGGAGGCCGCCAGACAGAGCCGCCAGGATCTCAGCGAGCTGAAAAAGCAGGTGCGCGCCGAGGCGGAGAGCGTCAAGCAGGCCGCGGACGAGGCGCTGGAGCTGCACGACGTGGAGAAGGAGATCCGCCGGGGCCGCCGCAAAGCGGAGGCCGCCCACGAGGACTCCGTCCGCCAGATGAAGAAGGACGTGGCGGCCGAGACCAAGGAACTGAAAAAGCTGATGGAGGAAAAGTGATCCTCTCCTCTTACCGCAGCAAGGGCTGCCGCTCTGTGCCGAACGCGCACATGGCGGCGGCCCTTGCCATTTACCGCCCGCGTTTTCTTCGCTTTACACCCGCGGCGGCGCCTGCTATAATGATCCTGCTTCCCCTTCGCGCTCCCTGCCTGCGTGACCGCAGGCGGCTGACTGCCGCCCCTACGGCGGAGACGGACGTGGACGCGTGACGGCGCTCGGGGACCTCATCCGGCGCTGCGCGCCACCTTCCCCCTGCGGGGGGAAGGCCTTGCGCGTGTCCGCGGACGGGCATAACGACGCGCGAGAAATGCGCGACGATCCCAGCTCTGCTTGCCCGTCCCTACGGGCGCGAACCAACATCCCTTCATTTCTTCATTTCTTCATTCCTTCGAGGAGGCCCTTTATGTACACAAGCTTTGACCCCCTGGCCCAGCGCTATCCCTCTCAGCGTTTCCCCCTCTACGCCCGGGGCGGGATGGTGAACTGCTCCAGCCCCCAGGCGGCCGCCGCCGGGCTGGAGGCCCTGCGCCGGGGCGGCAACGCCGTGGACGCGGCGGTGGCCGCCGCGGCGACCCTCACCGTCACCGAGCCCACGGCCAACGGCCTGGGCTCCGACGCCTTTGCC
>JAEEGG010018929.1_pt1 | contig 13949 bp, 7 predicted proteins | sample 9134161 | NCBI WGS metagenome assembly JAEEGG01 (sample SAMN16246543, study PRJNA631951) | gut metagenome | biome: gut microbiome; feature: rumen; material: CR-attached | host: Bos | place: Iran: Karaj | collected 2018-10 | reverse complement strand
CACCTTGATAGGCGCCTTTATAGATATGAGCCTGCTCAGAATCGGGAGAGGGCATGAAGGAATACTTCAGGCGGGTCGTAAAGTATTGGTTCATCGTACGCACCTCAGGGTTATAGCCCTCCAGGAAACGATTGGTATGCAGCACGGCTCCATCAATGATCTCCGCCTCCAAACGATGAATGACAGGTGCAGAACCCCATTTCTGCAAACGCTTGTATTCTTCCTTGGTCAGTCGCATAAAAGACCCATGCTGGGGTCCTGTCACGCCTTCAATATCCACGGGATCAGAAAAGTTGCGCAGATACTTGTCGGCTTTACAGATACGGTAGTGCCGGGGCTTCGAGGAATACTCGATATAGGCCACACGCCAAGTATCGTCGTCTATCAACTGAAAGGCACTCGACCCTTCACATTTCTTCTTTCCCTCAAAACTGACATAGTCATCCTCTACCGGCTCACCCCAACCATATGTCAGGTGTTCCGAAGTCGCCGTATAGATACCAGGCTTCCCACCTTCCTTCTTGATTAACAAGTGATAGAGGCCGTCGCTCTCCAGATAGTTGATGTCTGCATCTATGGTGGCATAGCCCCAATCAAAAAGGATACGCGGCTTGGTCAGTTTAGTAAAAGACTTGTCGGCATAAGAATAATACATCCGGTCATAGGCTTCCTCATCGCGATTCCACATCGAATAATAGATCATATAACCACCCTTATCACCATCGGGCCACACAAAATGGGGATCCCAGAAGATCTGAGGCGCCCACACACGGTTGATGGTGCTCCAGTCTTTGTAAGGGCTGGGCGATTCAGGATCGCAGAAAATGGCATCACCCTTGCGATAATCAAAGGATAGACTGGTCCAGTGGATGAGGTCGTCACTCTTGAGCAGATCAATGCCGTAGTTATCCCATTCGCTTTTCTTACCCAGGGCCTTGGTCATGCCATTGTTCATATCTGTCGTGACCATCACATAGCCCAGGCCGTCCCAACTTCGGGTGATATAAGCATCGCGCTGACCGCCTTCAATACGGGCATGTTCCTTAGGGTCCATCACGGGCTCACCACCTAGGACATCCTCATAGTGGTATCCGTCACGACTCAAGGCAAAAGCCGTCCACTGCCCACGATCACTCATGTGACAATACAGATAGCCATAGTCACCTTTCTGCATATTCTGTGCAGTGGCAGCTACGGCTATCAGTAAGAAGGCGGACAGAACGTATCTGCGCATCCTTTTACTCAGCGTCAGGCGCCTTATCGATCAGATCCATGAACTGGTCGAGCTTCGGCGTGATGATAATCTGGGTACGACGGTTACGCTGCTTACCAACCTCAGTATCGTTAGGTGCAACAGGATTGTACTCACCGCGGCCACCAGCTGTCAGACGCTTAGGATCAACGCCATAGTCATTCTGCAATGCCTGAACAACACTCGATGCGCGCAAAGCCGAAAGGTCCCAGTTGTTACGGATGTTGGTCTTGGAAATGGGCACATTGTCGGTGTTACCCTCGATGAGCACATCGTAATCCTTGTAATCCTTGATGATCTTGGCAATCTTCGAAAGAGTCTCAGCTGCACGTGCATTGATCTCATAAGAACCGCTCTTGTAAAGCATGTTGTCAGCCAGTGAGATATACACCACACCCTTCAGCACCTGAACGTCAACCTCCTTCATCTCCTCCTTCGTGAGTGAACGGGTCAGGTTGTTGGTGAGCACCATGTTCAGGGAGTCACTCTTCGACTTCACCTCAACCAGATGGCGGATGTACTGGTTCGACTCATTAATCTGATCCACGAGTTTCTCAATAGAGACATTGTTCTGCGAAGCGTTCGTCAGACTCTTGTCAAGTGCTGCCTGCAGTTTATCATACTTATCCTCAGCAGCCTTCAGCATCTGCTGCAATCCACGCTGCTGTTCTTCCAGACTCGTTATACGTGCATTCTTCGCTGCCAGATCTTCCTTGGCTGCCTGGAGACTCTCATTGAGAGATTTGTTCGTTTCCTGGCATGCCACCAACTCTTTCTTACTACCGCAACTGCTCAGTATCAGGGCAGATACGGCTATCAAAATCATACTCTTTCTCATAATTTTCCTATTATTACAAATCTAAATCCGGATGCAAAATTACATTAATGTCACAAAAAACAATGAAAACTTTGGCGGAATTAGAATTATTTTAATTAAATTTGCACACAAAAACCAAATAAAGCACCCAAAAAGATGAAAAATTACCGACTTTTCCTCATTTTGACGCTCAGTCTGCTTGTATTGGGTATTTCTGCCCAGATACCGGAAAAAGGCGTTTCAAAAGAACTCGCCCAACAGCGTAAAGCAAACATCAGTAATGTTTCCTATGACTTGACATTCAACATTCCTGCTGATGCCAAGACACCCGTTACAGGTAAGGCTGTGATTGCTTTTGACCTTTTGGAGAAAAAGGATGTCGTACTCGACTTTCAAGGCGGTTTCTCCGGCACCTGTACGGTGAACAATAAAAAGAAGCGTCAGGCCACCTACAAGCACGAACATATTCTTTTGGCTGCTAAACTGCTGAAACAGGGCCTTAACATCGTAGAGATCGACTTTGCCAGTACGAACAAGGCACTTAACCGTCAGAAAGACTACCTTTATACCATCTTCCTACCTGATCAGGCCCACTCTGCCTTCCCATGTTTCGACCAACCAGACATCAGGGCAAGGTTCACCACCACCGTGAATGTGCCGGAAGGCTGGAAGGCGATGTTCAGTGACGGCACGAACCCCATTCCCACTTACCTTTATTCGTTTGTAGTTGGAAAATTCGAGGAGAAGGCGGCCGTTCGCGATGGTTATCCGATACGTGCTCTTTACCGGGAGACAGATCCAAAGAAGGTGGCGCAATTGGACATCATCTTCAGCGAGATTGCAAAATCCATGAAATGGATGGAGAGCTATACAGGCATCAAATGCCCGTTTAAGGAGTATGGTCTGGCCATCTTGCCTGACTATCCCTTCGGTGGAATGGAACATCCAGGAGCTTTCCAGATTAATGAATCACGCCTATTGCTTGAAAAGAACGCCTCAAAAGAAGAGGAACTCAAACGAGTGGAATTGATTGCCCACGAGACCGCACATCTCTGGTTCGGAAACATTGTCCAGCTGAACTGGACGGAAAATCTCTGGGAGAAGGAAGTGATTGCCAACATTATGGCATCGAAAATCACCCGTAAACAGGTGGACGCCAAGGAGAGTGACATGAACTTCCTTGTCACTTACCAGAACAGCGCTGTCGCCTTAGACCGCACAGATGGAACACACGCCATCGAACAGCCTTCTATCGTTGATCACACGACCTTGCTCTACGATAACATTATATATAATAAGGCAACGGTGATGATGCGCTCTTTGGAACAGATCATGGGTGCCACTAAGATGCAGAGTGGTCTGCGCAGCTTCCTCCAAAAATACTATTTCAAGGATGCTACCTGGGAGGATTTGATTGAAATCCTTGACAAGCAGAATCCTACCGTCGGCGTTCGTCAGTTCTGTGAGGTATGGGTCAAACAGAAGGGTATGCCCATCATCAATACTACATATAAAGATGGACAACTCGTTGTTTCTCAGACCGACCCCTTCGGACGTGGTCTTTGCTGGCGTCAGAAGTTTGTCATACAGGTAATCTATGATCTGGCTCAAAGTCGTACGATTGTCGTCGACATGCAGAAGCCCATCATGACCTATAGCCTGAAGAACGGCAAACCCAGCTATATCATTCCCAACTACAACGGCCAGGGCTATGGCATCTTTACCCTCGATGATGACTACGCGGAGATCCTACCCAAACGTCTTATCACAACACGTAACGACCTGGCGCGCTATTCTTTGTTGAATACCATCCATGACAACTATCTCCAGGGCAAGGTGGCACCTTCACATTTCGGCGAACTTTACCGTTTTATGATGAAGGAGAAGAACCCCATCATCATGCAGACAGCCATCGACAACATGTTTAAGATAGCCACAGACATGCAACCCGAACAGCGCAAGACGCTTGAGCTCTGTATGATGGATCTCCTGGGTGAGAACAAATCGAAAGATTGTCGTCAACTCATCTTCCGGAAAATGGCTGCCAACGCCACCTCACCTGAGGTGCTCACTCAGTTAGAAATGGTTTGGCAGCAACACAATGACCCGCTCTTCGATGAACATGACTATATGGAGATGGCCTATCGTCTGGCTATCACGAACCCAACCCGGTGGCAGGAGATACTTTCCACTGAACGAGCCCGTCTGAAAACCGAAGATTTACAGAATGAATTCGACTTTATCAGTCGTGCTTGCAATCCTGATGCTTCTAAACGCAATGACTTGTTTAAGAAACTGATCAAAAAGGATAACCGCAAGGAGGAAGATTGGGCCGTCCACGCGCTGAAACTATTGAGCACAGATGTCTATGAACAAGATTGTCCCAATTATGTATCTCAGAGCCTGGCTAACATGAAATATCTGCAGCAGACCGGCGGCATTCGCTTCCCTGATTATTGGCTGGAGTCATTATATGACAGTCAGAAGAGCAACGCAGTCAAACAGACTACGGAGAATTGGCTGAACAACCCGAAGACGGATTGTCCAGAGGAACTTCGTAATAAGGTGTTGGTGGCTTCATGGCTGATGAGAAACCAGAAGCCATATGTGGAGCGCCCCAAGCCTGCTGTCGTCACGAAACCCAAAACCACAGCCAAGAAGGCTGCTCCCAAGACAACTGCCAAACGCAAGAAATAAAAACAAATTTAAGAAAATATGATACGTTTCTTTCAGACCCCACAACAAACGGTGATCGCCACGGAGGTTGATCACACACTGAGTGAACAGGAAATCAAGGAATTAAATTGGCTGTATGGCGAGGCAACGATGCTCGAGGCTGACCTGCTCGATGGATTCTTCGTTGGTCCACGCCGCGAAATGGTAACCCCATGGTCCACCAATGCCGTAGAGATCACACAAAACATGGGACTCAAAGGCATCAGCCGTATCGAAGAGTACTTTGCCGTTGACAGCAAGGACGCCGAACACGACGAGATGCTGCAGCGTATGTACAATGGTCTCAATCAAGACATCTTTACAATTAACATCAAACCAGAACCCATCAAGTATGTGGATAATCTGGAGGAATACAATGAACAGGAAGGTCTCGCTCTCTCGCCTGAGGAGATTGAATATCTCCACGGACTGGAGAAACAGAACGGCAGACCTCTTACAGACTCTGAAATCTTCGGTTTCGCACAGATTAACTCAGAGCACTGCCGTCACAAGATCTTCGGTGGCACCTTCATCATCGATGGTAAGGAAATGGAATCCTCGCTCTTTGCGATGATCAAGAAAACCACTCAGGAGAATCCCAACAAGATTCTCTCGGCCTATAAGGATAACGTAGCTTTTGCACAGGGACCTGTCGTTGAGCAATTCGCCCCGAAAGACCAAAGCACCAGCGACTGGTTCCAGGTAAAGGATATCGAAAGCGTCATCTCGCTAAAGGCTGAGACACATAACTTCCCCACTACCGTAGAACCCTTCAATGGTGCCGCTACTGGTACTGGTGGCGAAATCCGCGACCGTATGGGTGGCGGTGTAGGTTCGTGGCCTATTGCCGGTACTGCCGTCTATATGACGGCCTATCCACGTATGAAGGATGATGATAAGGTTACGCGCGATTGGGAAGACATCCTTCCCGTTCGTCAGTGGCTCTATCAGACACCTGAGCAGATTCTGATCAAGGCTTCCAATGGAGCTTCTGATTTCGGAAACAAGTTCGGTCAGCCGTTGATTTGCGGTTCAGTGCTTACATTTGAGCACCAAGAACCCGATGACACGAAATACGCTTACGATAAGGTTATCATGCTGGCAGGTGGTGTAGGTTACGGCACCAAACGCGACTGCCTCAAGAAGGAGCCCCAGAAGGGCAACAAGGTGGTCGTCGTTGGTGGTGACAACTATCGCATCGGACTCGGTGGCGGTTCTGTTTCCTCAGTTGACACTGGCCGCTATAGCAATGGCATCGAGCTGAATGCCGTCCAGCGTGCCAACCCCGAGATGCAGAAGCGTGCCTATAATCTGGTACGTGCCCTCTGCGAGGAGGATGTCAACCCCGTGGTTTCTATCCACGACCATGGTTCTGCCGGTCACCTGAACTGCCTCTCTGAACTTGTCGAGGAGTGTGGTGGTGAGATTGATATGACCAAACTGCCCATCGGTGACAAGACGCTCTCAAGCAAGGAGATCATTGCCAATGAGAGTCAGGAGCGTATGGGCTTGCTCATCGACGAGAAGCATATCGAACATGTACGCCGCATTGCAGAGCGTGAGCGTGCGCCGCTGTATGTTGTTGGTGAAACCACTGGCGACGCTCACTTCTCATTCAAGCAGGGCGATGGCGTGAAGCCATTCGATCTGGATGTTGCCCAGATGTTCGGACACTCGCCCAAGACCATCATGCGCGACAACACCGTTGAGCGACACTATCAGAATGTGACCTACAGTCAGGATAAGATCAACGAATACCTCGAGCGCGTACTCCAGTTGGAGGCTGTGGCTTGTAAGGACTGGTTGACGAATAAGGTTGACCGCTCCGTGACAGGTAAGATTGCCCGTCAGCAGTGTCAGGGTGAACTCCAGTTACCTTTGAGCGACTGTGGTGTCGTAGCCCTCGACTATCGTGGTGAGAAAGGTATTGCCACCGCCCTCGGACATGCACCTCAGGCAGGCTTGGCTGATCCTGCTGCTGGTTCTGTCCTTTCTGTGGCCGAGGCCCTGACAAACATCGTATGGGCGCCATTGGCTGAAGGTATGGACTCACTGAGTTTGTCAGCCAACTGGATGTGGCCCTGCCGCTCACAGGAGGGTGAGGATGCCCGCCTGTATGCAGGAGTGAAGGCCCTCTCCGACTTCTGCTGCAACTTGCACATCAACGTACCCACAGGTAAGGACTCTCTTTCACTCTCACAACAATATCCTAACGGTGAGAAAATCATCTCTCCAGGAACGGTCATCGTATCAGCAGGTAGTGAGGTAAGTGATATTAAGAAGGTTGTATCACCCGTATTGGTCAATGATAAGAACGCCTCTCTCTATCATATTGACTTCTCATTCGATGAGCAGCGCCTTGGTGGTTCTGCCTTCGCACAGAGCCTGGGCAAGGTGGGCGACGATGTGCCTACGGTAAAGAACCCCGAGTATTTCGCTGACGCTTTCATGGCCATCCAGCAACTCATCGAGAAGGGTTGGATCATGGCAGGTCACGATATCTCTGCCGGCGGTCTCATCACCACCCTATTCGAGATGTGCTTCGCCAACACAAAGGGCGGTATGCATATCAACCTGCACGACATCTGCAAAGATGGCGACATCGTCAAGGCCCTCTTCGCAGAAAACCCCGGTGTCATCATCGAGGTTTCCGACGAGCACAAGCAGGAGTTCAAGGACTTCATGGAGGAACAGGGTGTTGGTTTTGCCAAAATCGGTTATCCCGTTGAAGAAGCCCGCACCATCGTGGTGAAGGCTGGCGATATAGAGCAGACTTTCGATATCGACGCACTCCGCGATATCTGGTACAAGACCTCTTACCTCCTCGATCGCAAGCAGAGTTTCAATGGCAAGGCTAAGGAACGTTTCGAGAACTATAAGAAGCAGCCCATCGAGATGAAATTCCCCAAGGGCTTTACCGGTACACTCGCTCAATATGGTCTCAATCCCGACCGCCGTCAGCCTTCGGGCATTAAGGCCGCCATCATCCGTGAGAAAGGCACAAACGGTGAGCGTGAGATGGCTTATATGCTCTACCTCGCAGGCTTCGATGTAAAGGATGTCATGATGACCGACCTCATCACTGGTCGCGAGACCCTCGAGGAAGTCAATCTCATCGTCTTCTGCGGTGGTTTCTCCAACTCCGACGTTCTCGGTTCTGCCAAGGGTTGGGCTGGTGCCTTCCTCTTCAACCCGAAGGCCAAGGAGGCGCTCGATAAGTTCTATGCCCGCGAGGATACGCTCTCACTGGGTATCTGTAATGGTTGCCAGCTGATGGTAGAACTCGGCCTCACAGGTGCGAAGGGTGCAAAGATGCTGCACAATGACTCGCATAAGTTCGAGAGTGAGTTTATCAGCCTCAGTATTCCACAGAACAACAGTGTGATGTTCGGTTCGCTCAGCGGTTCTAAGCTCGGTCTCTGGGTGGCTCATGGCGAGGGAAAGTTCCATCTGCCTGAGCCTGAAAGCAGTTACAACATCATTGCGAAATACAACTACCCTGGCTATCCTGCTAATCCGAATGGCTCTGACTACAACGTGGCAGGTCTCTGCTCGACCGACGGTCGTCATCTCTGCATGATGCCCCACTTGGAGCGCGCCTTCTTCCCCTGGCAGAACGCTTGGTATCCGAAAGACCGTCTGGGCGACGAGGTTACCCCATGGATTGAGGCCTTTGTCAACGCCCGTAAATGGATTGAGCAGCGATGAACATCTATTGGGAATCGTTCAGGACTTTCTTTAAGATTGGCATATTCACCCTCGGTGGTGGATATGCCATGATTCCTTTGATAGAAGAAGAGGTGGTCAACAAAAAACAGTGGGTTTCAAAGGACGAGATGCTCGACCTCATCGCCATCGCCCAGAGTTGCCCAGGTGTCTTCGCCATCAACATCGCCACCTTCATCGGCTATAAATTAAATAAGGTACGCGGAGCCATTGCCACAACCGTCGGCACAGCCCTGCCCTCCTTTCTCATCATCCTGGCCATTGCCATCTTCTTCAGCCAGTTTAAGGACAACCCTTACGTAGCCGCTATCTTCCGAGGCATCCGTCCTGCTGTCGTAGCCCTCATCGCCGTGCCTACCTTCCGCTTAGGCCAACGGGCGAAACTCAACCGCTACACCATATGGATCCCCGTCGCTTGCGCCCTCGCCATCTGGGCCCTCGGTGTCTCTCCCATCTACATCATCATTATCGCTGCCCTCGCCGGATATATCTACGGTATGTACATCAAACCTACTGAGTCATGATCTTCCTGTCGCTATTCATCACCTTCTTTGAAATCGGCCTGTTCGGATTCGGTGGCGGCTACGGTATGCTCTCTCTCATCCAGCATGAGACCGTCGAGAATCATCACTGGCTGTCAACGGCTGAATTCACAGATATCGTCGCTATCTCACAGATGACACCCGGTCCCATCGGTATCAATTCCGCCACCTACTGCGGCTATACCGCCATTCATAATGCCGGCTATGGCCACCTGATGGCGACGCTCGGTTCTGCCACCGCCACTTTTGCTTTGGTGCTGCCCTCGCTGATACTGATGATTCTGATTAGCAGGATGTTCATGAAATATATGAACACCCCTCTGGTACAGTCTGTTTTTACAGGCTTACGTCCAGCCGTCGTCGGCCTCCTTGCTGCTGCAACCCTTCTGCTCTGTAACCGCGAGAACTTCTCCACCCCAATGGAAAATCCCTGGCAGTTCTGGATCAGCATCGCCCTTTTCCTCGCCACCGCTTTCGGCACTGGCTATCTGAAGATCAACCCCATCCGCATGATCTGCTACGCAGGCCTCGCAGGTCTGCTCTTACTTTACTAAACGATTATGAGACAATTACTGAGTATCATCCTTTCTGTCATCGGAGGCGGGTTCCTCACGATGGCATCAGCGGCAACGCTCCCTTTGATTCAAAATGTCAATGCCTACGAGAGCATGTCACTCAATGGTGAGTGGAACTACATCGTCGATGTGCAGGAAGAGGGTTATTACGACTATCGTATGAATCCCACACGCTGGGGATTCTTCCAGAACGCCAAGCCCCAAAAGCCTGAAGACCTGATTGAATACGACTTCGACAAGTCGCCCACGATGAAGATTCCTGGAGACTGGAATACGCAGGATGAACGGTTGTTCTTCTACGAGGGAACGGTTTGGTTCAAGAAGAGTTTCCAAGCCACGCCGATGAAGGACATCCGCACGCTACTCTACTTCGGAGCCGTGAACTACGACTGCCATGTGTATGTGAACGGCAAGAAGGCCGGGCATCATATCGGCGGATTCACGCCTTTCAACTTTGATGTCACCGCCCTGCTGAAGGAAGGAGAAAACGTAGTGATTGTGAAGGTTGACAATAAACGCCATGCTGAGGATGTGCCCACGCAGATTTTCGACTGGTGGAACTACGGTGGCATCACCCGCGACGTCAGACTCGTCAAGGTAAAACCCGTGTATCTTGAAGATTATAACCTCCAACTCACGAAGGCCGATGCCAAAGCCAAGCAACGCGAGATTTCCTTCTCTGCCCGGCTGAACAAGGCGGAAGCCGGACATAAGGTCGTAGTCTTCATCCCCGAATTAAAACTCGAACAACAACTAACCACCGATACCGAGGGAAAAGTCAGCGGCACCCTAAAGGTCAATGCCAAGAAACTGGCTCTCTGGTCACCTGCCTCGCCAAAACTCTACCGCGTGGATATCTCACTGAACAACTCGACCATCAGCGACGAAATCGGCTTCCGTACCATTGAGACCCGCGACAAGCAGATTCTGCTCAACGGCCAGCCCATCTTCCTCAAGGGTATCTCCATCCACAACGAGAAACCCAATGGCGGCGGTCGCGCCAACTCTGCCGAGGATGCCCGCACGCTCCTTGGATGGGCCAAGGAATTAGGCTGTAACTTCGTACGTCTGGCCCACTATCCGCATCATGAGGAGATGGTGCGTGAGGCTGAGAGGATGGGTATCCTGGTGTGGTCGGAGATTCCCGTCTACTGGACCATCGCGTGGAAGAACCCAAAAACCTACGAGAATGCCCAGAGCCAGTTACGCGACATGATCAGCCGTGACCACAACCGCGCCAACGTCATCATCTGGAGCATCGCCAACGAGACGCCCCACTCTCCTGAGCGCGACACCTTCCTCGGCAACCTTGCCCAATATGCCCGAAGCCTCGACAACACCCGCCTTATCTCCATGGCAATGGAGGTAACTGGAGCCTCCAACTACGTCAACCGCCTCAACGATAATATGAACCAATACGTCGACGTCATCAGTTTCAATCAATATATCGGCTGGTACCGCGATGTAAACGATGCCCCGAAGATGCGCTGGGAGATCCCTTACAACAAACCGGTCATCGTCAGTGAATTTGGTGGTGGCGCAAAATACGGTTTTCATGGGGAAAAGAACCAACGCTGGACAGAGGAGTTCCAGGAAAACCTCTACATCGAGAATTGTGCGATGCTCGATAAGATAGAAGGTCTTGCAGGCACAACCCCCTGGATCCTGAAAGATTTCCGTTCGCCTCGTCGTCTACTCACTGACGTGCAAGACTACTACAACCGTAAAGGTCTCTTCAGCGACAAAGGTGAAAAGAAGAAAGCCTTCTATGTTCTCAAGAAATGGTATGAAACCAAATAACATTTAAAAAGCCCCGCTTGATTGCGAGGCTTTTATGTTTTTACTCCCAACGGAATACGGCACCGTTTCTGCGCGCTGGGTCAGAGCCGGAGAAGTCCATCGAATAGGGACTGCCCGTGGTGGGACTCTTGCCAATGTAGCGATGGGTGCGCATCGACATGAGCATAAACTCATGATTCAGATAATCCTGCCACATAAAGACTTCGGCTTTCGACGCATCGGTTGTCAGCCGTACATCGCCGGCAATGCCATAGCCTGACACGAAGACATAACGGCCGTCTTCGCACTGGAGAATCACCTGACCCTGACCCTTGTCGATAAGACGGAAACGGGTCTGAGGACTCTTGTCAGAGGCTTCTGTGTCGTAGAGCAGTCCATGAGGCAAGGCGATGGCGGGTTTACCTGTGGCAAGGTTGATTATGCGAAACCAGCGGTCGGCGGCCGAAGGGGAAGCCAAGGTCTTGCCATAAGGGATATTCCCGCTACGGTCGGCCTGGGGTTCTTCAACGGTGAAGTTGTCGAACTCTGCATAACCGCCCTTCTGCCCCTTATGATTGAAAGCGAAGAGAGCATGGCGTGAACCTTGGAAAGATATGAGCTGATAAGAGAGCGGCATCTCTCGGCCCACCTGATGATAGACCTCTCCATCGAGCGAATACTCATAGTGCGCACAGTCGTGGTCATAGTCGCCCACCATGCGGAGCCAAACTTTTTTGATGGCCCCATCTGTTGCGGCAATACCTAAGGTCACGGTGTCGTTGATGGCTTGCTCGAAACAGCGCAGATGCAGGCGTGCGTCGTCCTTGGTGATGCCAATCCAGGAACATGGCACATTGATATTGCCCAGTCCTGCCACATCGCCATCCTTCAGGCCCTTGGTGTACAACTCAACGGTAGCGATAGAGGTTGGACCTATCACGCGCTGGGTGAGGGTGTTGCGAGCCCACATCAGCTGTTCAGCAGGCATCGACTGCAAACGAAGACGACCATTCTTCAGGCTCCATTTGGTATCATCGGGATTGTGGTTCCATTGCCAGATACGGCCGAGGGCCTTGCCGTTGAAATCCTCATTGCGATTGTAGGGAGCTTTAGGAAGACTAGGCAGACTAGATGGACTAGAGACATTAGGCTTCAGCCAGGTGCGGGGGGCGCGGCCTAAGTTGCCTTCGAGACCTAGCATGGGCCAGCCGTCCTTCCAGGTGATAGGCGCAAGGGTAACGGTACGGCCGATAGAGTGGAAGTCCATCATCAGAAGGGCCCACCACTGACCACTCTGATCCTCGACGATGCCACCCTGATGGATATTGGTACAGGCAGTGGCATCCTTGTCTACCTCGGGAATACCAAACTTTGCACCATCTTGTCCGATGCGGTATTTCTCGCCACGAGGCACCTGCGTCAGTGATGCCGCATGATAACCAAACGTCTCATCGGCGGTGATGGTAATAGTCTCGTAGGGTCCCCAAATGCTCTTCGCACGGGAACAGAGGGTACGACCATTAGGACGGTAGTCGGTGGAAATGAGGTAATACATACCGTTGATCTTATACATATGATGACCCTCGCCAACGGCATTGCCCTCAGGGATGATCGTACGCTCCGTCTCTTCGATAGGACCGCTCATGTCGGACTTCAGTTCTGTACACTTTACCTCGCCATAGCCATGAATGGCATAGATTTTCCCGTCATCATCGAAGAGTACACTGAGGTCGTAGATACGCCCCTGCATATTATGATGCTCCCACGGACCACGGATATCCTTCGAGGTATAACACTGCAAGCCCTTGCCATTGATATTGGTAAAGACATAGAACTGCCCATTGGCATATCTGATAGCAGGAGCCCAGACACCCTGGCCGTAGATCTCCTGGTGATTCTTGAGTGAGAAGGCATCGTCAGCAAAGTCGAAGCGGTCGAAACAGTATGAGATATTCTCCCAGTTCACCAGGTCCTTCGAGTGCAGGATGACCAGACCTGGCACAGTGTGCATGGTGGTACCTGCCAGATAGTAATCATCGCCTACCCGCAGAATATCCGGATCGGAGAACTCATCATAAAAGAGTGGGTTTGTGAATGTACCGTTGCCGTTATCAGCTGTCCACGACTGACCGTAACACGGACTCATAAAAAAGTGAAAAGCAAAAAGAATATGTATTGCTATTAACCAACTATTTCTAACTAACTTATCATTTCTTACATTTTCACACATAACTCTTTTACTTTTCACTTTATATTTTTAACCTTTTTACTTTTTTATCTTCCCAACGTCGGCCAACCATCTGACGTCCATGTAATAGGGTGCTGAATAAGAATAGAAGCACCTTGGTGGGCGATGCTATAGCCATGACAGATAAAGATGTCCTGACCATCAAAACGGTATACAGCACAATGGCCGGCGGCCTCATACGCCTTTTTGTCACCTTCAAGGAAGAGATTACCTCCACCATAACACATGTCAATACCCTTGCTGTCGAGGTAAGGGCCTTCTACCGTCTTACTGCGACCTACGGCCACACGATAGT
>JAEEGG010018919.1_pt1 | contig 13952 bp, 14 predicted proteins | sample 9134161 | NCBI WGS metagenome assembly JAEEGG01 (sample SAMN16246543, study PRJNA631951) | gut metagenome | biome: gut microbiome; feature: rumen; material: CR-attached | host: Bos | place: Iran: Karaj | collected 2018-10 | reverse complement strand
ACGCTTTCTTGGTATAATAGGTCAGGCCCTTGCCTTCCTTCTTGCCTTCCGTCACGCGCATCATGATGGCACAGAGGGCTGGACACAGCGTCAGTGCTGAAATACACGACAGACCTACGGACGAGGCAATGGTGATACCAAACTGAGTGAAGAACGTACCTGAGGTGCCCGGCATGAAGGTCACGGGGATGAACACAGCCATGAATACCAACGTACATGACACAACAGCTACCGACACCTCGTTCATAGCCTGACGGGTGGCTTCGCGGGCATCGCTGATACCGTTCTCCATCTTTGCCATGACGGCCTCCACCACCACAATAGCATCATCGACCACCGTACCGATGGCAAGCACCAGTGCGAACAGCGTCAGGATGTTGAGCGAGAAACCGCATATTGACACGACAGCAAAGGTGCCCAACAGCGACACAATAATCGAAATAGAAGGGATAATGGTAGCCTTGAAGTTCTGGAGGAAGAAGAACACCACAAGCACCACAAGGATAATGGCGATGACAAGTGTCTCCACCACATTGTGGATAGCGGCAAAGAGGAAGTCGTCACTGGTCATCAGGGTCACGAACTCCAATCCCGCCGGCATCGTTGTCTTCATTTCCTCAAACGTCTTGTTGATGCTGGCGTTCACCTGAGTGGCATTAGCACCTGGGGCCGCGAATACCATGCAGAGGGCACCCGGCTTGTCCTGGATGTTCGATGTAAAGTTGTAGCTCATGGCACCAATCTTCACCTCTGCGACGTCGTTCAGGTGCAGAATGCCACCACCACTGGTGCGCAGCACGATGTTGTTGAACTCCTCGATGGTCTTCAGCGTACCCTTGTACTGCATAGAGTACTGGTAGGAGTTCTCCGACTGTTCACCCAAGGAACCCACACCAGCCACGAAACTCTGTCCACCAATCGCTGCGAAGACGTCGTTAGGGGTCAGTCCGTACTGTGCCATCACATCGGGCTTCATCCAGATGCGCAGGGCGTACGTGTTACCCAAGCTCTGCACATTGCCCACACCGGTGACACGCATCAGTTTCGGTCTGATGTTGATATCGATATAGTTCGACACGAAGTCTTCGTCGTACTTGCCGTCGGCACTCCTCACGGCGAAGATGCGCAGGATGTTGTTCTGTCGCTTTTCCACCTTCACACCGACCTTGTTCACGTCAGCAGGCAGCAGTGCCTGTGCGCGGGTAACGCGGTTCTGCACGTTCACCGTCGCCATGTCGGGGTCGGCACCCTGCTTGAAATAGACGTTGATTTCCACCTCACCATTCGATGAGGCTTTTGAGGTCATATAGGTCATCTCATTCACGCCATTGATGGCCTCCTCCAATGGCTGGATGACCGACTTCATCACCGTATTCTCATCGGCACCGGTGTAGCTTGTGGAAACATTCACCGTAGGCGGCGCAATGTCGGGGTATTGTTCCACAGCCAGTGTGCTCATACAGATGTAGCCCACCAGCGCTATCACTATCGAGATGGCACACGCCATCACGTACTTATTAATAAATATATTGTTCTTCATAATGCGGAAGCGTATTATTCACCTTCTACTTCTTCTTTTGAAAACAGCACCTTTTGTCCCTCGGTTACATTATTGGCACCAGTGGTCACAATCTGGTCACCCTCCTTCAAACCGCTGGTCACGATAAAGTCCTTGCCGTTGCCAGTGTCTTCTGTGGTCACTTCGATAGCCGTTGCCGTGCTGTCGGCCTTAACCTTATAGACTTGTGCCTTGTCCTGCAGACGTACCACGGCATACTGCGGAACTACGATAACCGACTTCTCTGCAAAAGGCATGACGATAGTGCCTTGAATACCAGAGTACAGATGGCCGTCGGGATTGGGAAACGATACCTTGCTGGTTAACGAGCCTGTTTCTGCATCGACCACACCAGTCAGACTGACGACACGCCCCTTGTGGGGATATTCAGTACCGTTCTTCATCACAAACGTGGCCGGGGGCAGATTAGCGATAAACTTCTCTACCTCATTGGCTTTCACGCCCTCCTGCACCATAGCCTCCACAATAGATTCCGTTACCGAGAACTCAGCGTACATAGTTGTGTTGCCACTCAGCATGGTCAACTGGGTCATAGGTGATACCTGGTCACCAATACGCACAGGAATTTCGCCGATGATACCAGATACGGTAGCTGTGATAGTGCAGAAGCCGAGGTTCACCTTCGCACGGTTCACTGCAGATCTGGCTTGGGCCACTGAAGCCTGAGCCTGCTTGTAGGAGTTCTCAGAGTTGTTCAGCATATAGCTGCTGACAATTTTCTTCTCAAACAGATTCTTGTTCGACTCGTACTCCAACTTGGCAGAGTTCTCCTGAGCCAGAGCTGCCTGCAGATTGGCTTGTGCAGCTTCCAGTTCCAACTGAGCGTTGCGGGAGTCGATGACAAAGAGTGTCTGTCCCTTCTTCACCTGCTGACCTTCAGTCACGCAAATCTTCATCAGCTGACCGCTGACCTGCGGTGTAACTGTCACATCGTTTTGACCTTTCATCTTGGCACTGAACTTGTAAGGTAATTCAATGTCTGATTTCTTCACTATCATCGTTTCAAACGATGATTTTGTCTCCTTGGGCATGTCAAGGTTGCAAGACACCAGCCCCAGCACTGCACTGAGGCCACACACCCATTTCAGGCAATTAGTATTCTTCATATTCTTGTGATTTTAGTGTTATTTATTCATGTTAGAAAAAGATTCACTGTGTAAACGATTGCAAAGGTAAACATTTTTTCACAAAGAACAAAAAAATCGAAGTTTTTTTCAATAATAAACCTATGCATCCGCAAACACACGTCCATCGCCGAGCGTAATCTGGAGCTTAGTGTATTCCGAATGGAAGTCGTTCTTCAGTCGATCCCTATACCGACGGCACTCCCAATGACACATGGGCAGGTCGTGAAGCAGGTAGTTGCCACAGGTTTCAGGCGTTGTGGCAGGAATCTCTGTCTGCGTGAGCATCCACTCCAGACACTCAATCGTGAGCTGGCGCATATCCTCAACGGAGTAAGACCCTGTCATGATGATATACATGCCCGTGAGGCATCCCATCGGACCTACATAGACGACATCATCCTTAACCTGCGAGTTGCGGAACCACGTAGCCATCAGATGCTCCATGCTGTGCATGGCGGCAGGTGCCACAGCCGGTTCTTTGTTGGGTTCGGTAATGCGCAGGTCGAACGTTGTGAATCCCTTATCCTCACGCGACACGTAGATGCCTGGTTTCAGATGCGTGTGATCAATCGTAAAACTTTGTATGACTTCCATATCGATGCTTTTATACTTTCATATTTTGGATGCAAAGATAGTGTTTTTTTCGGCAAATGACCAAATTTCTTGGCAGTTTTATGATTATTCAAAGAAAAGCGCTACCTTTGCACCCAGATATACATTTTTAAATAAGAATCACATGAAGACATTGGAGAAAATCTTTGCAGCAAAGCTGCTGAACATCAAGGCTATCAAGTTGCAGCCTGAGAATCCGTTCACTTGGGCGAGCGGATGGAAGTCACCATTCTATTGCGACAACCGCAAGACGTTGAGTTATCCTGATTTGCGTAACTTCGTGAAGTTGGAGATTTGCCGCATCATCGAGGAGAACTTTGCCGAGGTGGATGCTGTGGCTGGTGTGGCTACAGGTGCCATTCCACAGGGTGCGCTGGTGGCTGATGCACTGTACAAGCCCTTTGTGTATGTACGCAGCAAACCCAAGGATCATGGCCTGGAGAACCTCATCGAGGGTGAGTTGAAGCCTGGCATGAAGGTGGTGGTGATTGAAGACCTCATCTCAACAGGTGGTTCATCGCTGAAAGCTGTGGAGGCTATCCGCAACAATGGTTGTGAGGTGATCGGCATGGTGGCAAGCTACACGTATGGCTTCGATGTGGCAAAGAAGGCTTTTGACGAGGCAAAGGTGAAGCTCATCACGCTGACCAACTATGAGGCTGTGCTGGATGTGGCGCTGAAGACTGGCTACATCACGGAAGACCAGATTCCAGTGTTGAACGAATGGAGAGCCAATCCAAGCAAGTGGCAGGGATAAGATGGCAAAGTACGAAAGTCAGATCAAGGCTGTGCCATTCAGCCAAAGTGCAGTGTATGCCAAGTTGGCAGACCTGACAAACCTGTCTGTAATCAAGGAGAGGTTTGACGACCCTGCTGTGCAGGAGAAGATTCCTGCTGACAAAATCAACGAGGTGCGCAGTGCTGTGCAGCAGATGGAGTTCACGACCGATACGGTCAGTGTGCCTGCTGGTCCTATCGGCACGGTTTCCTTACAGATTGTCGATAGAGAACCCGAGAAGTGCGTGAAGTTCTCTTCGACCAATTCGCCTGTGGGTTTCAAGCTGTGGATTCAGATGCTTCCCACAGGTGAAACGAGCAGTAAGATGAAGGTGACGATTGATGCCGACCTGAACTTCTTCATGAAGCAGATGGTGGGACCTCATTTGGAAAAAGGAGTGGATAAGTTTGCCGATATGCTGGCAATGATACCCTACGAATAATGGATAAACTTTGGACTAAGAACGTCTCGATGACGAAGGAGATAGAGAAGTTCACCGTGGGCAGAGACCGCGAGATGGATCTCTATCTGGCGAAATATGATGTGCTGGGCTCGATGGCGCACATCACGATGTTGCAGTCGATTGACCTGTTGACAGCTGACGAGTTGCAGGTGCTGCTGAAGGAGTTGAAGGAGATTTACCGTCAGGCTGAGAAGGGCGAGTTTGTGATTGAGGATGGTGTGGAGGATGTGCACTCGCAGGTGGAGATGATGCTGACACGCAAGTTGGGCGACATCGGTAAGAAGATTCATTCGGGCAGAAGCCGCAATGACCAGGTGCTGGTGGACTTGAAGTTGTTCATCCGTGACCAGATCAAGGAGATTGCAGGACTGGTGAAGAACCTCTTCGATGAGCTCATCACCCAGTCGGAGCGTTACAAGAACGTGCTGATGCCTGGCTACACACACCTGCAGGTGGCGATGCCCAGCTCGTTTGGCTTGTGGTTTGGTGCCTACGCCGAGGGATTGGTGGACGATATGCAGTATTTGCAGGCTGCATGGAAAATCACCAACCGCAACCCTTTGGGGTCAGCTGCTGGTTATGGCAGTTCGTTCCCTTTGAACCGTCAGATGACCACCGACCTCTTGGGTTTCGACTCGATGGACTACAACGTGGTGTATGCCCAGATGGGACGTGGTAAGACGGAACGTAACGTGGCATTCTCGATGGCAAGCATCGCCGGTACGTTGGCGAAGTTGGCGTTTGATGCGTGCATGTTCAACTCGCAGAATTTCGGTTTTGTGAAGTTGCCAGCCGACTGCACCACGGGTTCGAGCATCATGCCACACAAGAAGAACCCCGACGTGTTTGAGTTGACGAGGGCGAAGTGCAACAAGTTGCAGTCGTTGCCTATCAGCGTCACGATGATCATGAACAACCTACCTGTGGGCTATTTCCGTGACTTGCAGATCATCAAGGAAGTGTTCCTTCCTGCCTTCGACGAACTGAAGGATTGTCTGCAGATGGCGGCATACATCATCAATAAGATGGAGGTGAACGAGCACATCCTCGACAACCCCATCTACGACCCGATGTTCTCTGTGGAGGAGGTGAACCGCTTGGCACGTGAAGGCATGCCGTTCCGCGATGCCTACAAGAAAGTGGGACTCGATATTGAAGCAGGTAACTTCACACCTAACAAGGACATCCACCACACCCACGAAGGTTCCATCGGCAACCTCTGCAACGACAAGATTCAAGCCCTCATGGACGACGTAGTGAGTGGCTTCAAGTTCGAGAAAATGGAAAAGGCTGTGGAAGCATTATTAAGTTAAAGAGGAGTAGAAGAGGAAGTAGAAATGGGAGTTAAAATGGGAGTAGAAAGGGACAAATCCATAGATAGATAGATAGAAGGAATGGCTGCGAGTAAAACTTTTCGTGACTTAGATGTTTGGCAACGGGCACATGATTTTGTAATCAATGTGTATACTGTCACAAAGAGATTTCCAGAAGATGAAAGATATGGATTGACCTCACAATTTAGACGTGCTGCTGTCAGCATTGCTGCTAATATTTGTGAGGGATATCGGAAAATAGGGAAGATGGACAAACTGCGATTCATGAATATCGCCCAAGGAAGTCTCGAGGAATGTCGTTACTACATCATTTTATCTCATGATATAGGATACATAGACGAGGACACATATCAACAATTGGATTATATGGCCAATGGCGTAAGTTGGAAACTCAATGGTTATGCCGAAGCGATCAACCTTAACAAAGTCATCTCCGATGACTAAACATTCGTCCCCTTCTACTCCCCCTTATACTTCCAATTTAACTCCCATTTCTACTCCCAATAATAACGGTTAAAGGTTAAGTAGAAAAGGAAGTAGAAAAGGAAGTAGAAAAGGAAGTAGAAAAGGACGATACCGATTGACAATACATACGTCCTGCGCGTAGCGCTTAACTTCCATTTTAACTTCCAATTTAACTCCCATTTCTACTCCCAATTAATACAAATATATATGTTATACAAATATTCTGGCCATTCAGGCGTACAACTCCCCATCTTGAGCCTCGGTTTGTGGCACAACTTCGGCAGTGTGGATGACTTCTCAGTAGCCACACAGATGATGGTGAGGGCATTCGATGCTGGGATCTGCCATTTCGACTTGGCGAACAACTATGGTCCTGAACCCGGTTCGGCCGAGGAGAACTTCGGCAAGATTCTGAAGAACAACTTGGCAGGACATCGTGACGAGCTATTCATCTCGTCGAAGGCGGGGCACGACATGTGGCCTGGCGTGTATGGCGACAATAGCAGCAGGAAGAACCTCATGGCCAGTTGTGACCAGAGCCTGAAGCGAACAGGGTTGGAATATTTCGACATCTTCTATAGTCATCGTTACGATGGGGTGACTCCCGTCGAGGAGACCATGCAGGCACTGATTGACATCGTGCGACAGGGTAAGGCACTCTATGTGGGCATCTCGAAATACCCGCCAGCGTTACAGCAGCGGTGTTACGACATCTTGAAGGAGGCGCATGTGCCCTGTCTGCTAAGTCAGTATCGCTGTTCGATGTTCGACCCCCAAGCCAAGAACGAGAACTTCCAGCTTGCTGCCGACAACGGGAGTGGCGTCATCTGTTTCTCACCCTTAGCACAAGGACTGCTGACGGGCAAGTACAACAACGGCATCCCTGCAGGCAGTCGTGCAGCCAAGAGTACAGGTTTCCTGCAAGAGAGTCAGGTGACTCAGGAACGTGTGGAGGCCGTGAAGCAACTCGCCGTCATTGCAGCAGAGCGAGGACAAAGCATTGCCCAAATGGCATTGGCTTGGGTATTGGCTGACGAACGCGTGACCAGTTGCATCATCGGAACTTCGTCGGTGACACAGTTGGAGAACAACCTCGCCACACTCAACAACCTCACGTTCAGCGAAGAAGAAATGAAACGGATTGATGCAATCATCAGCAATCCGGTACTTTGGTTTTGAAAGAAATAAAAGTTGATATGAAAAAGAAACTCAGATTTTTCACTTTTCAATTTTCACTTTTCACTTTTTTCATCCTCCTCTGCGGTTGCAGCGATGATGCCACCAGCATGTATTCCAATCGTGAACACGTGTATTGTGCGTTCGATGTGCTGAGGGCTGATGTGCTGTTCAATGTGATGGGTAATTATGGGCAGTTCGCCAGCATCCGAAAAAGAGTGGTAGAGGGCAAGACTCAGATTGAGCTGGTCAGCAGCACGGGGCTCAAGGGTTACTATCCCCTTGACCAGCTGAGCAATAACTACGGATTGGGATTGGGAGGACTCATTGTGGGCACCAGCAACTTTGGCGAGACCCTTTGCTTCGACCTCGCCTGCCCTATCTGTGACCGTGCAGAACGGCGGCTGAGCCTCACGAGTGATGGTTATGCCAAGTGTGCCAAGTGTGGGGTCATCTACGACTTGAACAATGCAGGAGCGATATACAAGATTCCTGAAGATGCGGATCTGCCCGTGAAGCGTGGGCTCTACCGTTACCGTATCAACTATAACGGACAAATCGTCAATGCCTATAATTAGTTTTTAGTGTCTTAGTTGTTTAGTGACTATGCCAACAGATTTAAAGACCAAGACGGCACAGGGCTTCTTCTGGGGAGCCTTGAACAACGGAGCCATGCAGGTGCTGAATGCTGTGTTCGGCATCGTCTTGGCACGTAAACTCGACCAAGCGGATTATGGTCTGATTGGCATGCTCACCATCTTCACACTCATTGCCAACTCACTACAAGACAGCGGATTCGTGACAGCATTGACCAACAAACGCAATGCCACTCATCACGACTACAACGCCGTTTTCTGGTTCAACATCAGCGTGAGCCTCTTTCTTTATCTCCTCTTCTTTTGCTGCGCACCCCTCATCGCTGATTTCTTCCACGAACCCATCCTCACGCCCCTCTCGCGCTACTTCTTTATCAGCTTCTTCATTGCCTCGTTCAGCATTGTGCCTCGTGCCATCCTGTTCAGACAGATGAAGCAAAGGGAATTGGCTATCATGGCGATCGTCTCCCTGCTCGTATCGGGTACTGTGGGCATTGTAATGGCATATAACGGTATGGCGTTCTGGGGACTGGCCACGCAAACCATCACCTTCAATCTGATGGTCAGCATCATCAGTTGGATATTCTCAGGATGGAAACCGAGATACCCTCTTTCCTGCAAGAACTATGCGGGGTCTTTATCATCCGAGAACAAGCCGGATGAGCTCCCTCCCCATTACGGGGGAGGGTTTGGGGAGAGGGTCTTTTCCTTCTTCTCCCCCATTCGTGAGATGTTTGGATTCTCCTCCAAGATGCTCATCACCAGCATCTTCAATCAAGTGAACAACAACATCTTCTCTCTCGTGCTGGGTAAGATTTACACGAAGGTGGAGGTGGGTACTTACACCCAAGCCAACAAGTGGAACACGATGGGTGCTTCCACCATCACGGGTATGGTGCAAGGTGTAGCACAACCTGCCTTTGTGGAGGTGGGCGACGACCTCGAACGCCTCCGTCGGGTCTTCTCCAAGATGCTGCGTTTCACCTGTTTCGTGTCCTTCCCTGTCATGTTCGGATTATCGTTGGTGGCACCAGAGTTCATCGTCACCCTCATCAAGGAGAAGTGGCTCCCCTCTGCCCATCTGATGCAGATTCTTTGTATCGGCGGTGCCTTCCTGCCCATCGCCACACTCTATTTCAACCTGATCATCTCGCGTGGGAAATCTGATGTATATATGTGGAACGTCATTGCCCAGGGTTGCGCCATTCTTGGCAGTATTCTGATGGTGTATGCGATGGGGGGCACCATCACCATGATGGTCATTTCCTACGTCGCCATCGTCATTCTTTGGGTGGGCATCTGGCATATCTTCCTCTATCAGGAAATCCGCTATCCCTTCCTTTCAGCACTAAAAGACATCCTTCCCTTCCTCCTTGTCGCTGCTGTCACGATGGTCATCACCTACTTCGCCACCCTACAACTGTCAACTCTCAACTCTCAACTCTCAACTTCCAACCGCCTCCTCATCCTCCTCATTACCCGCATCCTCTTGGCAACCATCATCTACATAGGCTTGCTCTGGCTCTTTGGTGCCAAGATATTGAAAGAGTGCATCGGCTACCTCTTGAAGAAGAAATGACAGCCACCACTAAACTAAATTTTGGAATGGCAATGAACGAAAGACAGAAAAGGGCAATCATCATGGGTGCCACATCGGGCATCGGGTTGGAGATGGTGAAGGTGCTGACGGCACAGGGATGGCAGGTGGGCATCGCCGGACGGCGGCAGGAGAGATTGCAGCAGATTCAGAGCAAAAACCTTGATGTGGTGGCGACTGAGTGCCTTGACATCACGAAAGAGGATGCGCCGCGACGCTTGCTCACGCTAATCGGCAAGACTGGGGGCATGGATCTCTATTTCCACAGCGCAGGTATTGGTTATCAGAATCCTGCCCTCGACCAAGACAAGGAGATGGAGACGGTCGCCACGAATGTGATGGGGTTCACACAGATGGTTGATACGGCCTTCCACTACTTTGAGGAGCATCCTGAGCAAGAAGGACATCTCGCCATCATCAGCAGCATCGCTGGCACTCGCGGACTGGGTGCTGCCCCTGCCTACTCAGCTACCAAGCGCTACAACAGCCACTACATGGAGTGTCTCGACCAACTCTGCCGCATCCGAGGTATCCGCCACATCCACCTCCACGACATCCGCCCAGGCTTTGTCCGCACTCCCCTCTTGGCAGATGGACATCATTACCCCTTCCAGCTTGACCCACAGCGTGTCGCCCTCTCCATTGCTAAGGGTATAAGACGCAACCACTCCATCATCACCATCGACTGGCGCTACCGTCTCCTCGTCTCCATCTGGCGATTGATTCCAAGATGGTTGTGGGTAAGGATACCTGTGGTATCAAAATAATTAATTAAATTTCTCTAACCGCTAACCGTTCTCTAACCGCTAACCGCTATCTCCCCACCGCGTCAGCCCTCGCTAACCGCTAACCCTTAACCGTTAACCGTTATTATTTGGAGTTAAAATGGAAGTTAAAGTGGAAGTTAAAATGGAAGTTAAGCGCTACGCGCAGGACGTATGTATTGTCAATTGGTATCGTCCTTTTCTACTCCCTCTTCTACTTCCTTTTCTACTCCCTTTTCTACTCCCTTTTCTACTTAACCGTTAACCGTTCTATAACCCTTAACCTATAACCGTTATCTCCCCCTTAACCCCTAACCCTTCACTCGTTAAACGGATCAGAGACCGTCCCCTGATCCGACCAAACAAATCAGAGTCACCTGATCATCCGTCAGTTGGAACAAAAATAGCGGAATAAATAACTATCCCGCTATTTTTGTTCCAACTGCTAATGTCAAAGCTGGGTAACATGCATCAGATGTAAGAGAGAAGAAGTAAGAAATAGCGCCCCACTATTTATTTTATTTTAAATTATTAACGTGAAAAATTCACGCTGAATGGATAATTGTTCGTATCTTTGCACCGCGAAACAAAGATAGTACTGCATATGCTGCTGAGATTTTCCATCGAGAATTTCCTCTCTTTCTTCGAGAAAGTGAGTTTCGATATGTTCCCTAACACTAACCGTGTCAGGTTTCTTGAACATATCTACCCGCATGATATTCCCCTGCTGAAGGAGAGTGCCATCTATGGCCCTAACGGCTCGGGAAAGTCGAACTTTATCAAGGCTGTGAGGTTCTTTAAGTCGTTCTTGACGGTGAAGGACTATCTGATGCAAGTGGACATGAAACGTATCCCGTTCCGACTGACTGCACCGAATGGAAAGCCGATTGTGATGGAGATGGAGTTTTATGTAAAGGGTAAGTATTACCTCTATAAGATTCAAATCAATAGTGCCGTCAAGGAAGAATTGTGGATTTCGGGAATAGGAAATACGGATGACCAACTGATTTTTAGACGGGAAGGTCGCAGAGTGGAGTCTGATTTGGTAGAGAATCCATCATCGGTGGAGAAGCTTTTGGAGAAAAACCCCATGTCGTCCATATTGCCATTGAACGAGCAATTCCCAGTATTCCAAAGTGAAGATGTGAATAATGTTCACGCATGGTTGCGCAATAAAGTTGTGGTTGTGGATATTACAAGTAGGATACCGATACTAATTCAACTGATGGCTCGAAACGAGAAATTGCTGCAATTTGCCAATGAGATGCTGCAAGACTGTGACCTGAACATTGACAGGTTGACGGTGGAGGAGCAATCGTTCGATGAATGGATTAAGCTGCATAGGGATGCTGTAGGACTGCTTGGCATCATTGATCAAGGGCTGAAAGGTGCTGGATCGGGATTGGAATTCGGCCATGACATGAGAAATGAGTTTAATGTGTATCAAGATAACTCCGGTATGAGGCGAGTACAGGAGTTCTTGTTCCGCCAGTTGGGTGCTGATGGATACCAAGCCAATATGGATATACAGTCTCAATCTGATGGTACAGTGCGTCTGTTAACGCTGATACCTGCATTTTATGCTGCGCTATTCGAGGAGAAGACAGTGTTCATCGATGAGATTGAAAACAGCATGCACCCAAATCTGATATTTGCAATGGTGAAGTATTATTCCAGGCAGAAGTCTAATGGACAGCTGATTTATACTACTCACCTGTCTAAACTGATGGATCAGCAACAGTTGTTGCGACTGGATGAATATTGGATTGCCAGAAAGGAAAACGGCATGACCAAGATGCAATCGCTGAGCGATTATAATATTCACAACACCATTAAAATTGAAAACGGTTATCTGCAAGGACGCTATGGAGGAGTTCCGCATTTGACTTTAGAAACAAACGGATAAAGAACTGATGCAACCAAGGATATACCAGAAGGCAGATCCGTCAATCGAACCTTTGGAGGTCGAAAAGGAGGAAGTGGTGGAGGGGACACCTGAACGGGTTGTGCCATTACCCGCTACAAGATATTCCAAAGGCGAGGCGATTATAGAACCTGAAGCTTTCTTCGTGGTATTCAGCAATGGTGAGGTGAGAGAAAAGAATTATTTCAGCTGGATGATGAGAAATTGCCCAAGGCTGAAATTGGAATTTGAAGGTATTCCCCAAAGTCCTGATGATTTGTTGGTGAAGGCTGTGGACAAAAAAGAGGAGTATGCTAAGACAGCTAGTGAAATGTATCCGGACAAATATTATGCCGTGACTGATGTGGATCACTTTTACAACGATATTGTAAGAAGTCAAGATGCCTATGTGGCGAATGGCATACAACTTGTCATCAGTAATCCTTGCTTTGAGGTATGGCTATATTACTCAAAACGGGATGATATGTTTGATGGTTTCCTGATGCCAGATAATCTCCTAAAATTGAGTCAAGAAGTAAAACATTTTCTTAACCAAAAGATTCCCGGTGGATGTAATCCCAAAAGAGCTGTATTCGACATTAAGGACAACATCAGTAATGCAAGACTCCACTATGCAGAGGACTGCAATGGTGTCCCTGTTGTATTTACAACAAATATGTTTGTGCTGGCAGAAGATTTGCTGCCACATATAGAAATTGAATTGGAGAGGCAGATATCACTTATGAATGACCATAAGTGAAAATAATCATCTGCAGGGAATTGATAATTTGCAGGTATGACAGTATGACAGGGGACTGTCATACTTCACACATTTAATCGTATGCAAAGATATCTAACATTCCTCAGATAAACAAGAATTATCTACTTTTTTTTAGATATTTAACCATTATCGGGGTTTTTAGGGCTTTATCGATAAGCATTTGACATATCTATATCGTGAAGTGGCGCACACTATCATTTATAATATATATCCTTCTCATTTTGAATGAATCGTTCTTTGATTGCAGGAACATTATCCGGCAATCTCTCATTGACCATTCTTCTTTCATACAAATGGTAGCGTATCTTGCCATTATACTCTTTCAAAATAGTATCCACCGCGTCAGCCCTCAAATAAAAAAACTGGTCACTATCGTTAATGTAATGAACAGAGACGAGTTCACCTTTTAACTGATACTCCATCGTTTCAATGTCAAGGACAAGCCCCACTTTCTTTACAATCGCCTCATTCAGTAAGAATATCATTGGATAGCGAAAACGTTCTTGATTCCAACTTGAGAATGTATAACGTACCAACAAGTCCGGCAGCGGCCAATCATCTTCATAATCCTATAAATTATTCAGCCGCAAAGATACAAAAACCTTGTCAAACGGCTGAATAATTCTCATTCTTTTTTCCACTTTCACCCCCTATTTTTGTAAGCATTCGTTTAAATACACGTTGTAGCAGTTGTAGTGTCGTTGTACCTTTGCAGTCGCAATAGTGCACACAACTACAACTGTTATTGTATCATGACAAAAGAAGAGTTTGAAGTAT
>JAEEGG010018917.1_pt1 | contig 13952 bp, 9 predicted proteins | sample 9134161 | NCBI WGS metagenome assembly JAEEGG01 (sample SAMN16246543, study PRJNA631951) | gut metagenome | biome: gut microbiome; feature: rumen; material: CR-attached | host: Bos | place: Iran: Karaj | collected 2018-10 | reverse complement strand
GCGGACGCTGAAACGCTTATTCACCTCGTCGAAGCAGAAGGACAAAGACAGCAAGGAGGTGAAACAGATGATCATGCCCTTAGTGATGGCCTCCATCAACATGAGCCGTCAGAAGGTGGGTGCGCTGGTCGTTCTAGAACGGACCACTACGCTTGATGACATTGTGGCTACGGGCGATAAGATTGATGCCAACATCAACCAACGGCTTATAGAGAACATTTTCTTCAAGAACTCGCCGTTGCACGACGGTGCTATGATTATCTCCGACAAGCGCATCAAGGCCGCTGGCTGTATCCTGCCGGTGAGCCACGACCTGAGCATCCCCAAGGAACTGGGCCTGCGTCACCGTGCCGCTATGGGTATCTCGCAGGAAACGGATGCGGTGGCCGTTGTGGTATCTGAAGAAACGGGCAGCATCTCCGTCGCCATCAAAGGCCGGTTCCGCCTGCGCCTCTCCGCTGAGGAGCTGGAAAGCATCCTGACCACAGAACTGTTATAATGAATCAATGTTTTACATCTTTAATAATAAAAACAAATTATGGATCTATTAAGTCAAATTGTAGCGCGTGCTAAGAGTAACAAGCAGCGCATCGTGCTCCCAGAAGCAGAAGAGGAGCGTACACTCTGTGCAGCCGATAAGGCCTTAGGCGACGACATCGCCGACATCATTCTCATCGGTAATCCTGCCAAGGTAGAGGCCCTCGCCAAAGAGAAGGGACTCACCAACATTGGCAAGGCAACCCTGATTGACCCAGAGAACTACGACAAGAGCGAAGAACTGGCTGAAAAACTGGCTGAAATCCGCAAGTCAAAGGGCATGACCATCGAAGAGGCCCGTAAACTGATTAAGAACCCCTTGTACTTAGGTTGTATGATTATCAAGACCGAAGGTGCCGACGGTCAGATCTCCGGAGCCCTCTCTACCACTGGCGACACCCTGCGCCCTGCCCTGCAGATTATCAAGTGTCAGCCTGGCATCACCTGCGTGAGCGGTGGTCTGTTGCTGATCTCTAAGCAGAAGCAGTATGGTGAGGATGGTGTGCTCGTGGTGGCCGACGTAGCCGTGACCCCAATGCCTGATGCTAATCAGCTCTCTCAGATTGCTGTCTGCACGGCTCAGATGGCAAAGGCTGTGGCAGGTTTCAAGGATCCTCGCGTGGCCATGCTGAGCTTCTCTACGAAGGGCTCTGCCAAGCACGAGGTTTGCGACAAGGTGATCGAGGCCACACGTCTGGCCAAGGAGATGGCGCCCGACCTGAAGATCGACGGTGAGTTGCAGGCTGATGCAGCGCTCGTTCCTTCCGTTGGTGCCAAGAAGGCTCCTGGCTCTGATATCGCTGGTAAGGCTAATGTGCTGGTATTCCCCAACCTCGAGGTGGGTAACATCGGTTATAAGATGGTACAGCGCTTGGGCGACGCCATCGCTATCGGTCCTGTGCTCCAAGGTATCGCTCGTCCTGTGAACGACCTCTCTCGTGGTTGCTCCGTCGATGACATCTACTACATGATTGCCATCACTTCCTGCCAAGCCATGGATGCAAAGAAATAAATATTAATAATATGGAAACGAATATGGATAATATGAATAATTTATCCCACGAATATGAATAATTATTATTTAAATTCGTGAACAGAATTATTCACATTATTCAAATTCGTTTCAGTAAAAACAACATATAATGAAAATATTAGTTTTAAACTGTGGCAGCAGTTCTATTAAATATGCATTATATAACATGGACGATAAGTCCGTGATGACCAGTGGTGGTGCTGAGCGTGTGGGCTTGGACGGTGCCTTTGTGAAGGTAAAGCTGGCCAATGGTGAGAAGAAACAGATTATGCACGATATCCCTGAGCATACGGAAGGTGTGAAGTTCATCTTCTCCCTGCTCACGGATCCAGAGATTGGCGTCATCAAGAGTCTCGACGAGATCAACGCCGTGGGTCATCGCATGGTGCATGGTGGTGAGAAGTTCAATAAGAGCGTGATCCTCACCGACGAGGTGCTGAAAGCCTTCGAAGAGTGCTCTGACCTCGCTCCCCTGCACAATCCCGCCAACCTGAAGGGCGTAAACGCAGTGAAGGAACTGATGCCAGGTCTGCCCCAGGTAGGTGTGTTCGACACCGCATTCCATCAGACCATGCCTCCCAAGGCATTCATGTACGCCATCCCTTACGAGCTCTATGAGAAGTACGGTATCCGCCGTTATGGCTTCCACGGAACCTCTCACCGCTACGTATCAGCCCGTGCCTGCGAATTCCTGGGCATCCCTGCTGAGGGCACCAAGATGGTGACCTGCCATGTGGGTAATGGTGGTTCTATCGCTGCTGTGGTCGATGGCAAGTGTATCGATACCTCAATGGGTCTGACACCGTTAGAGGGTCTCGTCATGGGTACTCGTGCTGGTGATATCGACGGTGGTGCAGTGACCTTCATCGAGAAGAAACTCGGCCTCGATGCCGATGGTATGTCGAACCTGCTCAACAAGAAGAGCGGTGTGGCTGGCCTTACTGGCGGCTCAAGCGATATGCGCGACGTGGAAAGTGCTGCCAAGGCTGGTGACCCGAAGGCAAAACTGGCTCAGGATATGTATTTCTATCGTATCAAGAAATATATCGGTGCCTACGCTGCTGCTATGGGCGGGCTCGATGTGGTTGTCTTCACCGCTGGTGTGGGTGAGAACCAAACCTCTATGCGCGCTGAAGTCTGCAAGGACATGGAGTTCTTAGGCATCAAGTTCGACGAGGAGAAGAACAAGGCTCGTGGCGAAGAGGTCGTCATTTCTGCCGACGACTCAAAGGTAAAGGTGGTTGTCATTCCTACCGATGAGGAGCTGATGATCGCTACCGACACCATGAATCTGCTGAAGTAATCTTTTCCCCTCCTGAGTAGGAGGGGTGCCCTTTAGGGTGGGGTGGTCTGAACACCCTATCCACTTTTAGGGAAATCCCGCTGCATCTTTCGGGGTTTCCCTTTGTTTTTCCCCTCAAAAGACCGTACCTTTGCAGTGTGAAATAAAAAAGAATGTCGAACTTAAAGATAAGAAAGGGTACAGTTATGAAGAAGATGTTTACGATGCTGATGATGGCAATGATGGCAATGGCTTTCACCTCTTGCGAGGATGAAATGATTGCAGATACCCTCGAGGGCTCCTGGAAAGGAAATATGTATATCTCCACCTCCTGGAATGGCAGGGTTTACGATGCCACCTATACTGAAATCACATTCCTCAAGGATCCGTTCGCTTTTAAAAGCGGCTCTGGTTACTGGGTGGATTACTATAGCAACGCCCCTTGGGACTATGTGGCAAACCATATCGACTGGACGGTCAGAAACGGTGTGATCCACGTGTACTTCATCGAAGAAGACACCTCCATCGATATCTACGACTATCGTCTCAGCTCCAGCCGTTTCGTGGGAACACTTGATGACTATGGCACACTGGTTGACTTCGATCTCTACAACGTGAGCCACCCGTACACCTACTGGGATAACTACTACTGGGGCTATGATAGCTGGTATGATGACTACTACTGGGCACGCACCCGTGGCGAAAGCAACGACAGCACCATGCCTGTTGAAAAGCCAAAGCGCTTCGTGAATCCAGATCTTAAGAAATAAGAAAAGCCGCTCAGTCGAGCGGCTTTTTTTAACATACATAATCTGCTACGCTTGCCTCGCCAGACTGCTCTTATAAATTTAGCGCTATCGTTTGGGTATAGCAGAACAATCGATACCCCGTACCTCATACCCTAAGAGCTACCGTCCCTTTCCGCGATTGTATAATATCGTTAAAAGTAACAACGCATTTTTTTTTCGAGATATGCAAGGATTTCCGAATTAATTCGTATCTTTGCCACAAAAATAAGAATAGGGCAAACGAATATCAGATACGGGTGGTGGCGGAGGTGGCGGTCTGGATAATATAATCAAATAAAACAAAACGAATATGGTAAAACTTAAGAACGAACAGCTTTCAATCATTGTATCAGAGAAGGGAGCAGAGCTCCAGAGTATCAAGGATGCCAACGGTAAGGAATATCTGTGGCAGGGAGATCCTCAATATTGGAATCGGCGCTCCCCGATATTGTTCCCCCTCGTTTGCAGTGTGAATAATGATACCTACCGTGTCGACGGCAAGGAGTACCATCTGCCCCGTCACGGTTTTGCACGTGATACGGATTTCACGCTGATTTACCAAAGTGACCGCAAGGTGACATTTGCCCTCGAATCGTCAGAAGAGACGAAAAAAGTGTATCCCTACGACTTTATGCTCTCTGTAAGTTATGTGCTTGATGAGAACAAGATTGGCGTCATCTGGCATGTACATAATACCGACACCCGTGAGATACATTTCCAGATAGGCGGTCATCCGGCTTTCAATGTGCCCGACATGAAGCCAGGCGAAGACCAGCAAGGTCGTATCCATATGGATAATACCGATCCGATGGATGCCCTTCACAGCTATTTAGACGGCTCACACGAGATGGACGAGGTGCCTTTCATCGAGGCTGAAGACGGCGTAATGGAGTTTTCCAACAATACCTGGCGCAACGACTCCATCAAGATACATAAGTGCCAGTTGCATCGGGCAGAGCTGCTTAACAAGGCATGCAAAGCGGAGGTAACGGTAGAGTTCCGTACGCCAGTTGTGGCATTCTGGAGTCCTTATGGCAAGCAGGCACCATTCGTCTGCATCGAGCCTTGGTATGGCATTGGTGATCCCCGTGGCTTCGACGGTGAGTTCAAGGACAAGCCCCTTATGAATCATCTACAGCCAGGTGCATCCTTCATGTCAAGATACACTATAACAATCGGCTAATATGAAACATTTCCTGAGTATCATCTTTTCTGTCATCGGAGGCGGGTTCCTCACGATGGCATCAGCGGCAACGCTCCCTTTGATTCAAAACGTAGGTGCATACGAGAGCCTGTCGCTCAACGGAGCGTGGAACTACATCGTCGACGTGCAGGAGGAAGGCTATTACGACTATCGTATGAACCCCACCCGCTGGGGATTCTTCCAGAATGCCAAGCCTCAGAAGCCTGAGGACCTCATCGAATACGACTTCGACAAGTCGCCTACCATGCAGATTCCCGGAGACTGGAACACGCAGGACGAACGCCTCTTTTTCTACGAAGGCACCGTCTGGTTCAAGCGCAGCCTCCATCTTCCATCAAACATCTTCCATCAGCCATCTTCCCTCTTCCTTCTCTATTTCGGCGCCGTGAACTACGACTGTCACGTCTATGTGAACGGTCGTCATGTGGGCCATCACATCGGTGGCTTCACGCCTTTCAACTACGACGTCACCGACCTGCTGAAAGAAGGAGAGAACGTAATCATCGTGAAGGTCGACAACAAGCGCCATGCCGAGGATGTACCTACGCAGATCTTCGACTGGTGGAACTATGGCGGCATCACCCGCGATGTCAAGCTGGTAAAAGTACCGATAGTATATCTTGAGGATTACAGTGTAACCCTTTCTCCCCCTGAGTCAGGGGGAGTCAGAGGGGGTCTGAGCAAACGCAACATCTCCTTCTCCGCGCGTCTCAACAAGGCAGAGGCGGGACACACCCTCACCGTCAGCATCCCTGAACTCAAACTGAAGAAAACCTTCACCACCGATACCAACGGTACTATTCACTGTTCACTATTCACCATTCCCTCTAAAAAGCTTCAGCTTTGGACGCCCGAAAATCCCAAGTGCTACCGTGTAGAAATCTCTCTCAACACATCCACTATCAGCGATGAGATTGGTTTCCGCACCATCGAAACCCGCGACAAGCAGATTCTGCTCAATGGTCAGCCCATCTTCCTGAAGGGTATCTCCATCCACAATGAAAAGCCCAACGGCGGCGGTCGTGCCAACTCTGTTGAGGATGCCCGTACACTGCTCTCTTGGGCCAAGGAGTTAGGCTGCAACTTCGTGCGCTTAGCCCATTATCCCCATCACGAAGAGATGGTGCGCGAGGCAGAGAAAATGGGTATCTTGGTATGGTCGGAGATTCCCGTCTACTGGACCATCGCGTGGAAGAATCCCAAGACCTACGAGAACGCCCAAAACCAATTGCGCGACATGATTGCCCGCGACCACAACCGTGCCAATATCATCATCTGGAGCATTGCCAACGAGACGCCCCACTCCGCAGAGCGCGACCAGTTCCTCGGCAACCTCGCCCAATATGCCCGCACACTTGACAACACCCGTTTGATCTCGATGGCAATGGAAGTGACTGGCGCTTCGAACTACGTGAATCGTCTGAATGACAATATGAACCAATACGTTGATGTGGTCAGTTTCAACCAGTATATCGGCTGGTATCGTGATGTGAACGATGCCCCGAAGATGAAATGGGAGATCCCTTACAACAAACCCGTCATCGTTAGTGAATTCGGAGGAGGAGCCAAGTACGGCTACCACGGCCAGAAAAACCAACGCTGGACAGAGGAGTTCCAAGAGAACCTCTACCGCGAGAACTGCGCCATGCTCGATAAAATTGAAGGTCTTGCAGGTACCACGCCATGGATTCTGAAGGATTTCCGCTCACCCCGTCGTGTGCTGCCTGATGTGCAAGACTACTACAACCGCAAAGGTCTCTTCAGCGACAAAGGCGAAAAGAAGAAAGCCTTCTATGTTCTCAAGAATTGGTATGAAACGAAATAACAACATAAAAGCCCCGCTTGATCGCGAGGCTTTTATGTTGTTACTCCCAACGGAAGACGGCACCATTTCTGCGGGCAGGGTCAGAGCCGGGGAAGTCCAACGAATAGGGACTGCCCGTAGTAGGACTCTTGCCAATGTAGCGGTGGGTGCGCATCGACATGAGCATGAACTCATGATTCAGATAATCCTGCCACATGAAGACTTCGGCTTTCGACTCCTCGGTTGTCAGGCGTACATCACCAGCAATACCATAACCTGACACAAAGACATAGCGACCATCTTCGCACTGAAGAATGACCTGCCCCTGTCCCTTGTCGATAATACGGAAACGCGTCTGAGGACTTTTATCAGAGACCTCAGTATCATAAAGCAGTCCATGAGGCAGGGCGATGGCGGGTTTACCCGTGGCAAGGTTGATCATGCGAAAGGTCTTGCCATAAGGGATGTTCCCGCTACGGTCGGCCTGGGGTTCTTCAACGGTGAAGTTGTCGAACTCTGCATAACCGCCCTTCTGTCCTTTATGATTGAATGCGAATAGAGCATGGCGTGAGCCCTGGAAAGAGATGAGCTGATAGCTGAGCGGCATCTCACGGCCTACCTGTTGGAAATGAATGCCATCGAGCGAGTACTCATAGTGAGCACGGTCGTTGTCATAGTCACCGACTATACGGAAGGAAATCTTGGTGGTGGGTGAAAGGCTACGGGTAGGCGAGCTTTGCTCGGGAATTAGTTGAATGTCTGTGGTGTCGTTGGTGGCTTGTTCGAAGCAACGCAAAACGAGTTCCTTCCCATCCTTCACGATACCAATCCATGAACAGGGTACGTTGATATTACCCAATCCGGCAACATCGCCATCCTTCAAGCCCTTGGTGTATAGTTCGACGGTAGCGATAGAGGTTGGGCCTATCACGCGCTGTGTGAGGGTATTGCGAGCCCACATCAGTTGTTCAGCAGGCATCGACTGCAAGCGAAGGCGGCCGTTCTTCAAACTCCATTTGCTATCATCGGGGTTGTGGTTCCACTGCCAGACGCGGCCGAGAGTCTTGCCGTTGAAATCTTCATTGCGATTGTAGGGGGCTTTAGGAAGATTAGACGAAATAGACAGACTAGATGGTTTAGAGACATTAGGCTTCATCCAAGTGCGGGGGGCACGGCCTAAATTGCCTTCGAGGCCCAGCATGGGCCAGCCATCCTTCCAGGTAATAGGCGCGAGGGTAACGGTGCGGCCGATAGAATGGAAGTCCATCATCAGGAGAGCCCACCATTGTCCGCTCTGATCCTCAACGATGCCGCCCTGATGGATATTGGTACAGGCAGTGGCATCCTTGTCAACTCCGGGAATACCAAACTTTGTGCCATCTTGTCCGATGCGGTATTTCTCACCCCGAGGCACCTGTGTAAGTGATGCCGCATGATAGCCGAACGTCTCATCGGCGGTAATGGTAATGGTCTCGTATGGTCCCCAAATGCTCTTCGAACGGGAGCACAGGGTACGGCCATTAGGACGATAGTCAGTGGAGATGAGGTAATACATCCCATTTATCTTATACATATGGTGCCCCTCACCAACGGCATTGCCCTCAGGGATGATCGTACGCTCCGTCTCTTCGATAGGACCGCTCATGTCGGGCTTCAGTTCTGTACACTTCACCTCACCATAACCATGAATGGCATAAATCTTCTCGTCATCATCGAAGAGTACACTGAGGTCGTAGATGCGTCCTTGCATATTATGGTGCTCCCACGGACCACGGATATCCTTCGAAGTGTAGCACTGAAGGCCCTTGCCATTGATATTGGTGAACACATAGAATTGTCCATTGGCATAACGGATAGCAGGAGCCCAGACACCCTGACCATAAATTTCCTGGTGGTTCTTCAGCGAGAAGGCATCGTCGTCGAAGTCGAAACGATCGAAGCAGTAAGAGATATTCTCCCAATTCACCAGATCCTTCGAATGGAGGATGACCAAACCTGGCACGGTATGCATAGTGGTACCTGCCAGATAGTAGTCATCGCCTACCCGCAGAATATCGGGATCGGAGAACTCATCATAGAAGAGTGGGTTTGTGAATGTGCCGTTGCCATTATCAGCCGTCCACGACTGACCGTAACACGGACTTAAAAAAAAGTGAAAAGCAAAAAGAATATGTATTGCTACAAACCAATTATTTCTAACTAACTTATCATTTTTTACATTATTATACATAACTCTTTTCCTCTTCACTTTTTTGCCTTTTTGCCTTTTTACTTTTTCCCTTTTCACTTTGCCATCGTCGGCCAGCCATCAGCCGTCCATGCAATAGGACGCTGAATAAGAACGGAAGCACCTTGATGGGCGATGCTATAGCCATGACAGATGAAGATATCCTGACCATCAACATGGTAGACAGCACAATGACCTGCGGCTTCATACTCCTTTTTGTCGCCTTCGAGGAAGAGATTACCACCGCCATATCGCATGTCAATACCTTTACTGTCGAGATAAGGTCCATCTACCGTCTTGCTGCGACCCACGGCTACACGGTAGTTACTCTTGCTACCCTGACAACAGTAGTCCCATGATACAAAGAGATAATACAAGCCGTCGTGTTTGAAGATAAACGGTGCCTCGATGGCATTAGGCCCGGCATAATCAGAGGTCGGGTTCTTCGGAGGGTTGGGATTAATCGGAAGAGCTGCCTTGGCATCCTTGTTATTCAGATTATAACGGCGGGCAATAGTGCGAGGTCCTACTGACTCCTGACTCCTGGCTCCTGACTCCTTAGCTACATGCATGGTCGTATCGAGGCGGACAATCTGGATACCATCCCAGAAAGAACCCCAGACAAGCCAAGGATTATCATTATCATCTATCACGAAATTGGGATCGATGGCATTCCAGTTGTCACGCTTCTCACGAGAGGTGACGATACAACCCTCGTCATTCCACAAACCCTGGGAAAGAGAACGGCTGGAGAGCAGGCCGATAGCAGAGCCGTTCTTACCAAAGGTTGAACAGCTATATGCGAGCCACCAACGGTCGTGCCACTGGATGATGTCCGGAGCCCAGACATGTTGGCGGAAGCCTGGCACAGAGTCACGAGTCCATTTTGGGATGACGCTCATCACCGGCTCAGAGTGAACCGTCCAGGACTTGCGGTCTTTTGAGGTCATCTTCTGGATACCCATCCCTGTGGCAAAGAGATAATAGGTACCATCCTCGAAGGCCATCACGGGGTCATGAACCATCGGCGTGTCAGTAACGAATGGTAAATTCCTCTTAGGATGCCGTTGCCCCTGCGCCAACAGAGTGACGCACGAGGCTAACAGCACCAAGGAAATAACTGTTTTCCTCATTTATGCTATGAATTTGTAGTTTGTTTTATCTAATGATAAATTTCCTTCCATTTTTAATATAGACACCAGACTTCTTCGGAGATAAAACAGGTCTGCCTAAGAGATCATAGGTCTGTGTATCATCATCGCCATCAGCAATGACCCCAGTAATGCCCGTAGCAGCCTCCGTCTGATAACCCCAGACGGTAACACCTGTGGTGGCAGCAACAGCCGTAAAGGCAGGCACCTTCGTGTTAGTAGGTTCCAAAGTCTGCTCCACCATCACACCATGGTAGTAGGTACTACCTAATTTTAGGGTGATATAGGAGGTACCAGCCTCTGTCTTCCATGTTCCTGTGACACTGCCCACGATAGTACCATCACTCTTGAGTTCTATATCAACAGGCGAAGCGGCCTCTTTCTTCCTGTGGTCCAGTTTGTAATTATGTACCAATAATTTGTATTTGCCAGGAATCCGGGTATCAGCAATCTGCTGCGTGGAAGCGATATCAGCACTCTTCACTTCCTCGCCAGTATATTCAAACGGTGCAGCAACCAGCCAACCATTCTTACTCTGGAACACCTGATGCACACGTACCTGATGCGACTCGCCCCAGTTCTGGAAACGGGTGTGATAGACAAGGTAGGTGCGTCCGTCCTCTGCAGCAATAATGGAATTATGACCCTGTGAGCGTTCGCCATAATTGCCTTTGGTCTGATTGCCCCAAGAGGTGTAGGCACCGAAGATATTGACACCACGGTTGTTGTCATTCTCATTCGGACCGAAATTCAGAAGATAGGATGAGAAGATAGCACTATTGTTTGATGACTTTGAGTCGGTGTACGGGCCATCGGGTTTCGATGAACGGAACACACGCATCTGGTATCCGCCATTGTTATAGTCGTTGGCATCACCACCGGCAGCCAGACCGCCGTAAGTGACAAACAGATAGTAGTAACCACCGATATACTCGATATAACTGGCCTCACCCGACACATAGAAACCACCGGCAATCTTCTTACCAAAGTAGGGGTCGACAGTGACACCATCACCTGAGCCTTTCAATGTGTAGGTTACGTCATAGTCGCGCAGACCTGTAGCCTCATCAAGCTCCAACATCCAGATACCACCGCTCCAAGAGCCATAAGACATCCAGAGCTTACCCTCTTCATCGTAGAACACACAAGGGTCGATACAGTTAGGATAGCGTCGTCCCCAGCCATTGCCTACGGCATAACGGCTCGGCAGCGATGCCTGTGTACCGATGACCAGTTCCAGGTCGGTGTCCTTATAGGCTGTACCGGTGTGGAAACCGCTCATCACTACCGGGGCCTGATAGCGGTAGGGACCTGTAATCTTGTCGGCTGTCAGCAGGATAATGCTCGAGTACCAGTTGTCGCCATTGACACTCAGGTACATACACCATTTGTTCATGGCTTTGTTCCAGATGACATCAGGCGCCCACATGTTACCATCGACACTATATTTATTGTTACCGCGCTTTGACCAGTTAAAGGCATTGAAGTTGAGGTCATAGTCTACCCCACCCTTCTTCACCTTCGTCACCTGCGGGGTGGTGAAGGCGGCACTATTGGCCGCATTCTGACTCGATGCAGTGGCCCAAGGCGCCTGAAACGCCGTCCAACTCATCAAGTCGGTGGTCTTGGCCGCAGCACGGTGGGAACCGAAGATGTAATACGTCTGGGACGCTGGTTCCCACACGATGCTAGGGTCATGCACGCTGACACGTTTCAGCGAGTAGGCCATAGCACTCATGGGAACCAGTGCCGCCAAAAGTATAAAGAGACAATTTTTCATTACCGATTATTCAAATACCAAGTGAGCCTTCTCAAGAGTGAAGTGGAAGCAGAAGTTATCAGGATCAATCGTATTTATACCGATGTATTCCTGAGTATATGTAATACCATCGTTACCCACCATGACACACTTTACGTCAGCCGTACCATCACCGTTGTTTGTGACGTATGCAGTCACCTTGGCACCATCCATCGCAGAAAGCCAGGCCGTCCAGTCACGATCAGACTCCATGATTGGTGTGCAGGCGGCGTAGCCATCGCCCCAACCATAATTGTCGGCACGCAGAATAGCATACTCAGTGGCACGATCCTCCGAAGTGAGCGCCACTAAGAAGTTGTTCCAGTTGGCACCGCCATTGGTATAGTTGATGAAGTTAATGGCGTAAGTCTTACCAGCAGGTACTTGGATGTTCTCAGAATGGTCACTCCAGAATGCGCCGGTGTTATTCTCATCACCAATGACCGTATCAAACTCCAAATGAGCTTTCTCGATGGTAAAGTGGAAGTAGAAGTTGTCAGGATCAACGGTATTGATACCGATATACTCCTGAGTGTAGGTATTCCCGTCATTGCCCACCATGACACACTTTACATCAGCCGTGCCATCGCCGTTGTTGGTCACGTAGGTGGTCACTTTGGCACCATCCATCGCGTCAAGCCATGCCGCCCAGTCACGATCGGGCTCCATGATTGGTGTGCAGGCGGCATAGCCATTGCCCCAACCATAGTTGTCGGCACGCAGAACGGCATACTCCGAAGTACCGTCGGCAGTAGCCAGTACAACGAGGAAGTTGTTCCAATTTGAACCACCATTTGTATAGTTCGTGAAGTAGGAAACAAATGTCTCACCGGCTTCCACCTTGACGGCATCAGAATGAGCACTCCAGAAGGCACCTGAGTTGTCAGTAGCACCGATAGAGGTGAACAACTTGTCGACCACCTCGAACTCAGCCGTACCAATGATGGGTGCATTAGCACCTTCGCCCTTAAAGGTCTTGGCATAGGCTGCTACAAGCGTCTTCTTGCCCAGTGAGAGCATATCGGGTACGGTCTGGAAGGTAAGATCTTCTGCCTTAACTGTTGCAGAAACCTCCTGTTCAAACTGTACGGTAGCCGTGACATTGGCGAAGGCTTCCTCAAATGTCGTACCCTGAAGCACCTTCTTGGGAACACCATTGAGCGTCATTGACAATGGCTGCTTATCCTCCTTAGAGGTGAAACCGCCGATAGGCTCGATAGTAGATCCGAGGAAGCTTATATATGAACCCTCGGGTACGAGGAACGCACGGATAGTGGTGTTCGAAGCATCTGCATTCAGGTTACGAAGCGGATAGGGCTGGTTGTAGGTCTTAATGACCGTTCCGTTGGAAATCGTGATGTTAAACTTGCCGGGATCAGTACGGTCGATTGTTAAAGTAACCTTACCATTCATCTGCTGAAGTCCGCCATCAAGATTATCTACAGGAGAGAAAGGCAGTGTGCTCTCAGCAAACTTGAAATAGAGATCTGATCCCCACTGAGAGTTAAAAGCGACACTATCGTTGGTGAAATCATATCTGAAAGCACCATACTCCACGTAGCCTGTGCCTCCGCGATCAGCATCAGTACAAATAACAAGGGCGAAATTCTTATAATAAGTATTGTCACTCGGATTGATACTCAGATTGAACTGAGCAACCCACTTCTCTCCGTCAGGGATCTGATAATACTTAGAGAAACTTGACCACCAACCAGAAGTATAGTCTGTATTTCCGATGGTATAGACGTCCTCTTGCAGACCTTCAATCACATCATCACCGCCCTGGTTCTTTGCCTTCTCAGCAGCAATAGAGTCGGCCTTTGAGGAAATCCAATCGGGCGAGTCTATGCTAAACAGGTCACCGCCCTCACAGCTCGTCAGAGACATCAGACCAAGAGCTGCTGCACAGAATGCTGTTGCTATTTTATTATATTTCATAATGATCTTCGTTTTACTGTTTTACCTTTTTACTTATTTACCCTTGATTAGAGGTTGACCACAGGATGTACCGGACCGTACAGCTTGTCAGCATTGCTCGTGCCGGTATTAGCCGAGTTACCCACAAGGTTGGGGTTATCATTAAGCGTACCCTGGAAAATGGGGAGGAACTCATGACCCTGTACCCAAG
>JAEEGG010018916.1_pt1 | contig 13953 bp, 13 predicted proteins | sample 9134161 | NCBI WGS metagenome assembly JAEEGG01 (sample SAMN16246543, study PRJNA631951) | gut metagenome | biome: gut microbiome; feature: rumen; material: CR-attached | host: Bos | place: Iran: Karaj | collected 2018-10 | reverse complement strand
GCGGGCGCCACCACGGCGTAGTAGGCGGCCTTGCCATCATTTGAAATCAGCTGCGCGAACCCGCCCGAATCGCCCACCGGCAAGGGCTCGCGTCCCGCGCGCCCGCCCTGCACCTTCACCAAAGTCGTCTCAATCCCCTTCGCCCTAAGCGCCGCAGCAAGCGCGGGATCAAAGTCGCCGAAAGGCGCGTACGCGAACACCGAGCGCCTGAGCTCGTCCGCCTCTGCGCGCGCGGCGTCTCGCGCGCCCTGCGCCTTCAAGACGGCCTCCACGAGCGCGTCGCCCTTCAAGGCGTCAAACCGCGTGGACGCCGCCGGCGCGATCCCCGCCGCCTTGGCGTCCTTCACTGACTTCGCGAGGATCCTCGCCGCGCGCTCAGCGTCGGAGAGCGTCCCCTTCGCCGCCGCGAACTCCGGCGACGCCGCATGGGACAGGTCGAGATGCACGCATCCCAGCATGCGCAGCCTCTCGAGCGTGCGCTCGCCCTCGCGCGCCACGCAGAGGAGCGTCAGATGGCGCATCGGCACTATCATGCGGCGTCCCCCTTCCCGCGCGCCTTGGCGATCTTGCCGCGCGTGACGGCGGCGGTCTGCTCGTCGCCTATCGCGATCTTGATCAAGCGAATGTTCTCGCGGCACTCGGGTATCTTCACCTTCTCGAAGAGGTTGACCCGCTGCGACGTGGTGCGCAGCTCCTCGGTGATCTTCGCCCGCTGCTCCTCCAGCACCTTGCGCTCGGCCTGCAGGGAGAGGACGCGCGTCACGGCGTCCACGGCGTCGTCCACCCACGCCGGGGTCTCCCAGAGGTCTATGGGCTTCACATCGGTGTCGATCCCGTTGAAGACGGGGATCGGCACCCCGGCGATGTTGGCCGAGGATGTGCGCACCTCGCGCACCGTGACAAGGCCCGTGAGCAGCTCCTCGCCCGTCGCGAAGAGCCCCACCCACGAATCGAGCGCGCGGCGGACTGACCTCTCCTCGGCCGCCACGGCGTCGGCCTTCGCGACGATGCCTGCGATCTCCGCCTGGAGCTGCTGCTTCTTCAGCTGCAGCATCGGCAGAAACCGCTGGTATCGCTTCAAGGCGTCGGACTGCGCCTTCAGCTCGGTCTTTGTCAGCTTTATCTTCGCCATGTCACATCCCCTCGACGGGGAACGGCGTATATTTTACCATTCCACCGCCGCGAAATCAAGGTGATGGTTGTGGGGACAGGAACCGATCTTGCAGACGGCGGATCGCCGAATAGGGGTCGCTCGACGAGCACACGGCGCGGACGACCGCGAAATTCCGCGCCCCTGCGGCGATCACGCCGGGGAGCCGCGCCTCGTCTATGCCACCTATCGCCACCGCCGGATGCGCCGCGAGGGATATCATCTCGGCCATCGTGGCGAGCCCAAGCGTCGGATCTGGTATCTCCTTCGTGGGCGTCGCGTACACGGGGCCCACGCCGATGTAGTCAATCGGCTCGCCGACGGACGCGCGCACCTGCGCCGGGTTGTGCGTGGACAGCCCGACGATCCTGAGACCGGGGAATCTCTCGCGAACCTCCCTTGGGCGCATGTCCCCCTGCCCCACGTGCACGCCGTCCGCCCCCGCCTCGGCGGCGATGGACGGATCGTCGTTCACGATGAACAAGGTGCCTGTGCCGGCCGTGGCCCTGCGCATATCGCGCGCCTCGCGGAGGATGTCCTCGCGCAAAGCGCGCTTCATGCGCAGCTGGATGATCCTCACCCCCGCCCGGACCGCCGCCTCCGCGCACTTCGCGTAGCCCACGACCGGGTTCGTGATCACCAGGTAGAATCCGAAGTCTGTCACTTCCCGAGATCCTTCAGCACTATCTGGGCGATCTTGCGCCCGCTCTTCAGCATCCCGCCGAAGATCGGCCCCATGCGGAATCCGCCCTGCACGTTGTTCGCAGCCATGCCGGAGGCGTACAGCCCGGGATAGAGGCGCTTCGTGTTCTCCACGGTGGTGCGCTCGCCGTCCTCCATCCACATCGGCTTCTCGCCGAGGATGCCGCCGGTGGGGGAGTCCACCTTCACGCCGGCCTTGTGGACGGCCTTGTTGATGATCTCGCTGGGATGGCCCGTGCCGTCGATGAGAGCGCGCGTCGTCACCACCAGCGGGTCCACGTGCATCTCGAGTCGGGCGACGGGGTTCCAGTTGATCACCACGCCCGAGACCACGCCGTCGTGCATAACGATGTCCTCAACCTTCACGGTATTGAATATCACCGCGCCCGCCTTGCGCGCACCGAAGATGAGCCCCGAGGCCATCTCAACCGAATCCACCGTGTGGTAGTTGGCGTCATACGGAACTGTGGCGATGCCGAACTCGTGCAGGATCTCCGCGGCGTCGTTCTGGACGGTCACCTCGTTCATCAGCATGCCGCCGCCCCAGGTGCCGCCCCCAGGCGCCAGCTTCGACTCGTACACCGCCACCTTCAGACCCGCCTTGGCGAGATCGTGCGCCGCGACGAGTCCGCTCGGGCCCGCGCCCACTATGGCCGCGTCAACTGCGAGGTTCGCCTCCAGCTTCTGGAAAAAGCGCCGGACTATCGCGCCGGAGATCACCTCTTCCATCACCTTGTTCTGTTCATTGCTCATTTGTTTTTCCTTTCGCTTTCATTTTTGCCCCCCATAAGATCCTCAAGCCCTGGCAGAGGGTCCTCCGCCGGCGATGCCGTCTTCGGCTTTGTCGGCTGCGATGTGGGCTGTGAAGTGACACTCGGCGTCTTTGACACGCCGTTGGTAGGCACAGGCGGCGGCGCGTCCTTCACCGCGGGCGGGGGTGCCGGCTTCGGCTCGTCCTTCGCCACTGGCGGCGGTGCCGGCTTCGGATCAACCTTGGCCGGAGGCGGCGCGGATGCGGCGCGGCGTATCGCCTCGGCGCAGGCGCGCGCCATCTCCACGACCCCATGGTCGTTGAGCCGCGCGCCGTCGATCGTGGCATCTCCGCCTACCTTCAGGATGTCGGCGGCGAACAGCACCGGCGCCTCAGGGCGGCTGGCCCTTAGCTCCTGCGCCCATTTGGAGAGAGTGGCCTTGGCGTCAGCCGCGCCCCACGCCGAATCGAACACATATGCCGCGGCGTCGATGGACGCCAGCAGCTCCAGGAACTTCGGCTCCGGCGAATCCACGCCCGAGAGGCCGAGGTTGATCGTCGGCATGTCGAGGGCGCGCCCCACGGCCGCCGAGAGCACAAGCCCCGGACGCGACGCGGCGACTCCCTGGAAATTGCCCGTCCCGAAGAACACCACCGGCTTGTCGGCGACCGGCGTAGGCGGCGAGAACGACGCCCCGCGCGGCACGCCTACGCGGAAGTCGCGCACGCCGACCGCGGCCGGCAGATACACGCGGCAGTCGCGCCCCGGCTTCCACTCCAGCTCAAGCCTGTTCCCGAAGCGCTTCGCCGAAGGGCCGTTCGCGACGAACTCCCATCCGCCGCCGTCGGCGCGCCCGTACACGTCGATGCCGCAGCGGTTCGCCTCCGGGCTGGGCGGCGGAGCCGAGGGCGCGCGCAGAAGCGACCACTCGAAGACAAGCCTTGGAGAGTCCGACGTGAAGCGGAACGAGACGCCGGCGGAGTCCTGCCCCGCATGGATCGCCTGCGGCGACAGCTTGCCCTCAAGTTTGTGCGGAATGCGGGCGAAAGGAGGCGCGGACGCGAAGGCGCGCCCCTCGCGCGGGAAATGGCGCCCGCTGATCCACATCGTCCTGCCGTCCGGATCGAGGCTCCGCCCGAGGCGCGGATCAACGCCGGTCCAGTCGGGGTCGGACGTGTCGCGCGAAGAGATCACCCTGTTGAGCGCCAGCTTGCCCGAAACGTTGCGCGCCGCGAGCACGTCCTCCTCCGTGAAGACTGCCATGCACACGTTGCGCGCTTCCAGGCGGGAGAAGTCGTACACCACGGCGATCGTGCCGTCGGCGAACTGGTCGCCGTCGGGATACGACACGCCCGACCGCCCGTCGAGCAGCAGTCCGCCCTGCCATGTAACGCCGTCGTCCTCGGAGAGGAACGCCATGAGCTTGGTGCGGCCCGTCCTCTCGCCTATCGCGCCGTGCTTCACGAGCAGGAGACGCCCCGATGCGAGGCGGCGGAGGAAGAGCCTCGCCGAGGGATGCCCCAGGCCGGACTCCTCGCACTCGTCCCACGTCCTGCCGCCGTCCTTGGAGAGCGACTCGGAAAGGCCCTTGTGCGTACGCGTAAGCATCCAGAGCGCGCCGTCGGCGCGCTCCACGAGCGTGTGCTCGTCGAAGGACCTGTTGCCCTTCGGCACCGTCGCGCCGCCGATCTCAGAGAATTCCACGCCGTTCGTCGTCGCGAGCAGACACGAGCTGGGCGCCTCGAACCAGTGGGCGACCGGGAAGAGCCACATTCCGTCGCCGCGGACCATCGGCTTGCACATCATCACGCCGCGCCCGATGCGCACCGCCTTCGGCGGCTCGCCGGAGGGCTCGTTCTCGGCGTCGAGGACGGCCATCATCAGATCGTCGTTGCGCGGGTTGGCGGCACAGCCCGCCCAGGGGTTGTCGCTCTCGGACTGAAGAGGCGCCACCCGCTCGGTCCACGTCCAGCGCAGAAGGCCGTCTGGGGAGATCCACACCTCCGGGTCGAAGGCGCGGCGCGGGCCAATCCCGTCGGGATCTGCCACCAGCACCTCCCTCCACGTCTGCCCGTCGCCGCTCGTGGCCAGCACAACGTAGTTGTTCGAGTCCTCGCCGGGCGTGACGCCGCCGTACCACGTGGCCCACATTCGCCCGTTCTTCTGCGATATCGCGACGGACGGTATGCCCACATGGGCGCGGTTGTTGACATGGTGCCAAGGCCCTGGGACACGCACGGTGCCAGACGCGCCCTCCTCAGCAAACGCCAGCCTCGCCAGCGCCAGGCAGCACACCGCCATTATGGATGCGAACTTCATACCATTCTCCTTCTGTTCATTCCTTGCGGCATGTCCTGCCAAGGGGAAGAGTCTTGAGCGCTGGGACAAGCTCTCCGACGCGCGCGTCAGGCTTCAGGCGAAAATCGCCGTTGGCGGCATCGACGAAACCGGGATCCTCACCGGCTGGGCGCATGTCGAACGCGGACGCTATCCGCTTGTCCGGATCGGCGCCCTTCTCAAGCGGGGGCACGCAGAACACGACGTTGCCGCCAAACTTCATCTTGGGTATGACGGGATCCATCGAGGCGCCGGAGAGCGCGAGCAGCTTCTCGCGGCAGTTGAGGAACACATTATCCTCGACCGGGTTGTAGAGCGGCTCCTTCGGGGAGTCCTCGAATATCTTCGCGAGCAGCGGATAGCGCGACCTCCACGGCTCCTCCTTGTACTTGAGCTTGTTGGCCTTCTCCTCGAAGTTCCAGCCGTTGTGCGGGGTGTTCCAGCACTTCCATGTCATGCCGCGGTTGTCAATGGAAAGTCCGATCTGGCAGTCGGCGAAGATGTTGTTCTTCACCGGGTGCTCGCGTCCGCCGCCGATCATTATGCCGCGCGCGACCTTCCAGAACACGTTGCCGTAGACGGCGTCGCCGCAGTCGCAGTCGTCGAAGTAGAAGCCCATCGTGTTGGCGTGCTTGTCCAGCGCGCCGAGCTCGTGCACGAAGTTGTACCGCAGAATGGTGCCCATCGTGGTCCAGTCGCGGCCGGTGTAGAACGCACCCGCGTCGCCCGTCTCCATCAAGACGTGGTGGACGTCGTTGAACTCAAAGAGATGCTCGTTTCCGCCGTAGATCACCGCCGAGTGCGGCGCGTCCCATATCTCGTTGCCCCTCAACACCATCCCGCAGCCCTGCACCGCCACGCCCGGGGCATAGGTGCGCTGAAACACGCCGAACCGGTGGATGCGGCAGCCCTCGACCAGCGTTTCGGCCTTCACCAGCTTCGCGCGGTCGCCGCCGATTAGCGACACGCCGTTCGCGCCGCAGGTGTAGATCTCGCAATCCTTGAGCAGATTGCGCTCGCCGTTCAGGCCTACGCCTGCGCGGGCCGTCGAGAGGACCCGGCATCCGACGAACTGCACCCCCGCCGCCGCCGAGAAGCTCGCGAGCGGACCATAGTTGTACGCGAAGTCGATCCCCTCGAAGCGGATGTTATTCACGCCCTTGCCACGAACAAGCACATTCGCGGAATACGCTATGCGCACGTCCTCAGCGTCTGACATCTCCGTCCCAAGCGGAATGATGTAGAGAATCTTCCTGTCGCGGTCAAGATACCATTCACCGGGAGCATCCAGCTCCTCAAGCAGATTGAACGCGCGGAACCGCCTGTCCTTGCGCCCCCATGTGCCGCCCATCACGCCATACGGCATCTCGCCGTCCAAGCGGATCACGTCGTTCGTGCCGCTCTCCGCGCCGTACGAGCTGGCCTTTATGGAATGATTGGCCCAGTCATGCGTCCAGTAGCCGTTGAGCCACACGCCCTTCTTGAAGTCCCAGCGCTTCGCGCGCGGGTTGGAATAGACGAACGCGCCGTTCTTGAAGTTGCCGGGATATGCCCGCTTGGACACCTGCTGCCCTTTGTCTACCCGCTTCGTGAACGACGTCCATTCATCTCCGTTCGGCCACTTCGCGAGCGTTCCGAACTCCCCGCCTATGAAGATCATCGGCGGCGCGGGAGTGCCACCGAAGGATTTCGCCATCTGCGGAATCTTTCCGGGATGGCTCTTTGACAGATCCGCCTCATACACCCTGCCTCTCGCCTCCTCAGGGAGCCGCGCGAGGATGGCCGGATCCGACACCTTTGCGAACGCCACCGCCGGCACTCTCTCCGCGCCCAAGAGCCGCGCATTGCCCGGCGTGGCCGCGCGCCACACCACAGGCGCATTAGTCGCGCCGCCGTCGGCCGGCGTGAACTCGAGCCCCTCAGGAAGGAAGTAGTCGCCGTCGGCGAGGACCACCTCCACGCCCCTCGCGCGCTCCTCCGCCGGCAGCGCACGAACCCTTTCCTGCGCGGCCTTGAGCGACTCGCCCGCCGCCACGTCGATGCGCACAGGCCTCGGCCCCGCCTCGAAAAGCGTACATCCCGCAAGCGCAAGAGCGGAGACAGCCATCATTCTTTTCACATTCATGCATTCACCCTGTTCTGGAACGCCCTCTTGAGCGTCAGTGGATCTGAGTAGCCTACGCCGGAGTCGACAGGAAGGCCGAAGGCGAGGCGTGTGAGCTTCACGGGCGAGTCGCGGAGGATCTCGGCAAGATAGCCCGCCGTGGCGTCCCCCTCCATGTCCGTGGAAAGAGCGAGAAGGACTTCCGTGAAGCCTTCGCGCGAGATGCGCTCGACTAGCTCCGCGATGCGGAGCCTGTCGGGGCCGAGGCGGCGGACCGGCGAGAGCTTGCCGCCGAGAACATGGTATCTGCCGCGCATTGCGCCGGCAGATTCGAGCGTGACGATGTCCGCCGGCTCCTCCACCACGCAGACTAGCGAGCCGTCGCGCGACTGGTCGCAGCAGAGCGCGCACGGATCCGCGCCGCGCACGGTGAATCCGCCGCAGCGCGAGCAGCACACGACCTCCTCGCGCGCCGACTTGAGCGCGCCTACGAGGGGGTCCAGCATCCGCTCCGGCTCCCTCAGGAGCGCGAGCGCCGCCCTTCCCGCGCTACGCCGGCCTAGGCCGGGCAGTCGCGAGAGAGCGCGCACCAGCTCTTCAACGGGCTCCAGCATGGGATTCCGCCAAAGACTCGTCCGATCACTTGCCGAAGAGGCCGCCCATCTCGCCGGCCTGCATCATCTTGGTCATCTGCTCCTGCGTGGCCTTCTTCACGCCCTTGAGCGCGCCGTTCACCACGTTGAAGAGCATCGTCTCGAAGCGCTCCGTCTTGCCCTTCGAGACCTCGGCCCACGTCTCCGGGGCTATCTTTATCGAGGTGATCGTGAAGTCGCCGCGCGCGGTCACCGCTATGCCGCCGTTCGCGTAGTCGAACGTTATCTTCTCTATCTCAGCCTGCATGCGCTTGGCTTCGCTGCGCATCTGCATGGCCTGCTTGACCTGGTCGAAAATGCCCATGTCGTCATTTCCTTTCTTTGTTTTGGTTTTGCTTTTGTTTTCTGTTGAAATGCCTGTCCGCGCCCTTCCCTGCGAGCCCGTGCTTGCGGGCGGCGTACGCCACCACGCGGGGCGTGGTCCTGAGGAGGCGCGCAGCCGCGGCGAATCCGCCGCCAGCCTTCTCCAGGGCCTGTCCGAACACCGCCTTCTCGAACTCCGCCGAGATGTCGCTCCACGCCTCGCCCTTCCAGACGAAGCGCGGCGCGGAGGCCCTTGCCCTACCCACGAACCGGCGCACGGCTATGGGAAGGTCGGACACCTCCACCTCCGCACCGAAGGCCACGAGCTCGGCCTCCTCGCGGGCGCGGCGCCTCTCGTCCTCGGAACGCCACGGATAGGCGTCGAGCGCGGCGAGGGCGGCCTCAGACCAGCTTCTTTCCACTTAGCTCCTCGTATGCCTTGACGTATATCTCGCGGGTCCTGGAGATGACGTCATCCGGCAGCTCCGGCCCCGGCGGCTGGTGGTTGAAGTGGATGGAGTCGAGCCAGTCGCGCACGAACTGCTTGTCGAGCGACGGCGGATTGGCGCCCACGGAGTAGGAGGACTGCGGCCAAAAGCGCGAGGAGTCCGGCGTCAGGACCTCGTCCGCGAGGATGAGCGACCCGTCGGGGGCGTGGCCGAACTCGAACTTTGTGTCGGCTATTATGATGCCGTGTTTGAGGGCGTAGTCGGCTGCGCGCGTGTAGCAATCCACCGACGCCCTCTCGAGCGCCGCCGCCGCGTCGGCGCCCACCAGCCGCGCGAGGCCGGCGAGGTCGATGGGCATGTCGTGCTCGCCGATCTCGGCCTTGGTGGTGGGCGTGAAGAGCACCTCGTCCAGCTTAGACGCGTTCTGGTAGCCGGCCCTCAAAGGAGCGCCGTTCACAGTGCCGTGCGCCTGGTACTCCTTCCAGCCGGAGCCCGTGAGGTAGCCGCGCACTATGCACTCGGCGGGGAACATGTCCACCTTCTTGACGAGCATGGAGCGCCCGCGCAGGTCGTCCTTCGCGCACTGGAGCGGGGCGGGGTATTCGTCCACGTCGGCGGTCACGAGGTGGTTGGGGAGGCCGAGGAAGTCCATCCAGAAGAGCGAAAGCTGGTTGAGGACCTTGCCCTTGTCGGGCACGCCCGAGGGGAGGATCACATCGAACGCGCTGATGCGGTCCGTGACCACCATCAGCAGCGTGTCGCCCAGGTCGAAGACATCGCGCACCTTCCCGCTCTTAGGAGGGGGAAGGCCCGGGATCGCCGTCTCGAGGAGGGCATGGTTCTTGTCGTATTTCATGAGTGCATTCCTTTCGGATGAAAGTGCATAGTATTATACCATATTTTCTGCCGTTGTGTAGGCGGGATGGTTTTGGTATAATTCCATGCCGCAGACAAAAGAGCGAACCACAAAACCGAACCCCCGCGAAATGAACAACAACCGAACAAGCGAAGAGCTGAACAGGCGCAACGCCTCGTTCGACAACAAGCTCCGCCCGGAGCAGTTCTCCGACTTCGTCGGCCAGAGGAAGATCCGCGACCGACTCGAACTCGCCGTGCAGGCCGCTAAGGACCGCGGCGAGACCCTCGACCATGTTCTCTTCTCCGGCCCTCCCGGCCTCGGCAAGACCACCCTCTCGTACATCCTCGGCGACGCCATGGGCGTGCGCGTGAAGACCACCTCCGGCCCGGTCCTCACCAAGCCCGGCGACCTCGCCGGCCTGCTCACCTCCCTAGAGGCCGGCGACATCGTCTTCATCGACGAGATCCACCGCATGGCCAAGACCGTCGAGGAGTATCTCTACTCAGCGATGGAGGACTTCGCGATCGACATCATGATCGACCAGGGCCCCAACGCGCGCTCCGTGCGCCTCGAGCTCCCCCGCTTCACCCTCGTGGGCGCAACCACCCGCATCGGCCTCATCGCCGCCCCGCTGCGCGCACGGTTCGGCCTCGTGAACAGACTCTCCTACTACGAACCCGCCGAGCTCGCCGAGATCGTCACCCGCTCCGCCGCCAAGCTCGGCGTGGCGATCGAGCCAGACGGCGCACTCGAGATCGCCTCCCGCGCGCGCGGCACCCCCCGTATCGCCAACAACCTCCTCCGCCGCGTGCGCGACTACGCTCAGGTGAAGGCCGACAACCTCATCACCAAGCAAGTCGCGGTCGATTCCCTCAGCCTCCTGGAGATAGACCCCAACGGCCTCGACGAGATGGACATCAAGATACTTGAGACCATCTGCCTCAAGTTCGGCGGTGGACCCGTGGGCCTCTCCACGATCGCCGTCTCCGTGGGCGAGGAGCCGGACACCATCGAGGAGGCCTACGAGCCCTTCCTCATCATGGAGGGCTACCTCGAACGCACCCCCAAGGGACGCATGGCCACGGCCAAGGCCAACGAGCGCCTCGGCCTCAAGCCCGCCGCCCGCCAGGGCACGCTCTTCTAGGCGCCGTTCATGCTAAAGAGATCATCCAGGCGAACCTGAGAATGAACGAGATACGAATATTCGTTGCGCTTGATGCCAGAAACGGTGATCATTGTTAGATGTAATGACTTGTCCGTCCGAGACTCTTCCTTAAACACGGCCAATTTGTTCTCCAATTCGCCCGCATACTTTGCGCCAATCGAAAACTCCCCCGTTACAAACTTCATTTCACAGACATTGATTACACCATCCTTGCGATCTATGAGCAAATCAATCTGCGCACCGCCACTCCGCCTGGAGCTTCGCCACGCGCAGACATTTGCCGACACACCGGCGATTCCGAGAGCAGATCTAATCTCTCGTTCGTGCCACATGCAGACACGCTCAAAGGCGACGCCCTCCCATGCAAGGCGTTCGCCCGAGCCGACTCCGTCGAGCCAGTATCCTGAGCGGGCAATCGGCTTACCACGCATAAACGTCAGATAGAACAAAGTAAATGCATCGACCAGCTGATATATTGAGCCTCGCCTGACGCGGCCAAGCGGCGAATAGACCCGGATGAATCCACTCTCCTCCAACTCCTCGAGTATGCGCGAAAGCTTCCCTGAATCCTTAAGACCGACAGCCGCTACGATCTCCTCGCGCGACATTCCGGCCTTTCGCGATCCAAGCGCCTCAACCACCTTGATGTGCTTCTCTGCTCGCTTGAACACGGACGCATATAGCCGCTTGAATTCAACCGTCAGCTCACCACCTTGCGTAAAGCAGAGTCGGTCAACATTTTGCGCAAGCGACAGCGAACGTTCAAGAAGGCTCCAATAGTAAGGCGCCCCGCCGAACACCATGTATCCTTCCACAAGTTCGCGTCGCCCCATCAAAAGACCGCATTCACGCACATACGCTTCGCACTCGCCCAAGGTGAAAGGTTTCAGATAGATGACCCGATTGGCCCGATTGAACAAACCGCCCTTGTTCTTCAGCACCCTCTTGATCATCCAGCTTGTCGCACTTCCGCAGACGATGAGAACGATGTCCTTTCGCGCCGAACACCAGCCGTTCCAGAAATTCTCCAACGCACTGACAAATTTGGCACGCGGCGTATCCATCCACGGAAGCTCGTCGATGAATACGACCTTTCGATCATCGGCACTTGCCTTGAGGAACTGCTTGAGCATGCCGAACGCCTGAATCCAACTCTTTGGCGTTTCGCAAGGTTTCATTCCCTGATCGATTAGAGACTCATGAAACGCCTCCAGCTGATCGGACATCGAACCAGTCTCTATTCCGGTATGGGAAAACGTAAAACGATAATCAAACGCCTCGCGTATCAGGAACGTCTTGCCGACACGCCGTCGCCCATAGACAACGACAAAACGCGAACGATCCGCTGCGGCGGCTTCTCGTAGTGCCTCCACTTCATGGGTTCTACCAATCATCTTATGCCTCCTTTGTCATAAACGGTCATTATGATAGCATTTATCAGGGATAATGTCCATAGTGAAGTTATAATCGGTCATTATCTCTTTTCTGCGGCACTTAATGACCACTCATAATGCACACACCAATCGCCGTCAGGGAGCGGAGACGAACCATGACATTCTTCACATCAGGCCAGCACCTCGGCCACAGGGACATCATCCGCCTGCTCGCCAACGCGCAATCGCCCACCGCCTCCTTTGCTTTGAACTTTCGTGCAACCGCACAAAAGTTCAAAGCCCAGCTTCTATCATGTCCTCAACAGACTTCTCAAGCGAAAGAACATCTCCACATACATTACCGATTCCAACGCCGATCTGCTCTCGAAGGATGTAGCCACCGAGTTCAGAGGGCGCAGCGAGACCATCGTAGAGATCAGGTCAATCGCCCATTCCCTAACCTGTCAATATTGAGCCATCGTGCATAAAAGGAATCACTCCAACATAAACAATGCCATTTTCATCCTGCTGTGGGGACTTAAACCCCGACATAACGACTATCTTGCGGAAGAAATCCCCGCTCTTCATGAACGCGACAGTCTCCTGTTCCCTTTTTGCTTCGTACCGGTGATTACCTTGACAAACCCATTGTGCCTTCGTTCGACAAGGCGCTTAAGGTATCTGTCCCTCTTAATTGTCATGGTCGATGCTCCATGTTAATTCCGTTCAATATGCTACGTGATTTTAACGCGGCGTATTATACCATAATCTCCATCATGCAACAATCCCCCCGGCAAAGAAATCCGAGCGCATATACGTACAATCGGCTTCTCCCATCCCCGACTACGGGAAAAGAGATCAAGAGACCCCTTCCCCGCTTACGCACGGGCATTACAGATAGCCTGAGTCTAGCAACGCCACCATTTGCGAAGGAGTTACCACAATTGGTGATGTGGGATAATGCTTCAAATTTCCTGTCACAAGTTTGGTGCCCAAAGTCGCCCCTGCAAGCGCAACTTCAAAGAAGATCCTATCGGATTCGTCGGGGAATTCCTCGGTCGAAGATTGCGCCGACAAATCAATGCCATCTGCTTCCACAGTGGCAAGAATCCGCATAACGGCACCTTCTGGGAAATGGAACTGGGGACGCGCAAGCACTTCACGATACTCATTTACAATTTCGCGAGACTTCAACGCCGTTATGCGACCGTCTAAAACAGCCTCAACAACCTTTACCGTGGCGGAGTCACGATGTTTAGTGAGCAGGGCAGAAACGAACACGTTCGTGTCAATCACCGCAAAAATCATGCATTCACTCCCGACGAAAGACGATTCCGCCGTTCTGCCCGCGCGGCATTGATTTCGGCGTTGATTTCGTCAAGCGTCCATTCACGTTCGTTCCTTGCTATACGGTCGGCGCGAATCTCCTCCAACGCACGAAGCGCATCGCGCCGCCGCATGGCCCGTTGCGATTCTCGATTGCAAGGCATTGTTTCTTCCGCACAGCTGATTTCGAAGGGAATGCCCTTTGTGCGGACAACCTGCTTTAGAAACACCGTGATTGCGGATGTCATGTTGATTCCAAGCCGATCAAAAACATCGTCACAATCCCGCTTTAAGGCGTCATCTATACGTAAAGTTGTTGTCATTAGAAGTCTCCTGCGTTTCTTTTGATGTCAAAACGACTTGTATTATACCAAAACTAAGGTGAGGCAACAAGAGCCAAATCCTTGCAATAACAAAAACAGCACCATTTTTCGATTTCTAAGATTGGTGCTAAATTTCGCCCTCTTCTCCCTCTACGGCTTCAAACCCCATTCTTCACACGCCACGTGCGCAATCGCCCACCGCCCATGCATTTCGCGCACTCGCAGAGCGAATCAGGCATCGTCAGCGGCAAGGCAATATATCTGCGCCATTACCAACGCGCGTCTTCACCACCGGAATAAACTCTGAGTTCCTTTCGAACACCTTTTACCAATGTCCAGACATGCATCTCGTCATCCCCACCAGGTGTTTGGTCTACCCACGTCACACTGGTGCCATCGTATACCATTCCTTTATCGTCGGGGAAGGTGGAAAACTGGATGAACTTTCGCTCAAGAC
>JAEEGG010018915.1_pt1 | contig 13954 bp, 8 predicted proteins | sample 9134161 | NCBI WGS metagenome assembly JAEEGG01 (sample SAMN16246543, study PRJNA631951) | gut metagenome | biome: gut microbiome; feature: rumen; material: CR-attached | host: Bos | place: Iran: Karaj | collected 2018-10 | reverse complement strand
ATAGCCGCCGCCCTGACCCGGGGAGTACAGGCTTTCCCCGGCGCCGCGGTGACCATCAAGCATTTTGCCTGCAACAATCAGGAGGATAACCGGAAAGGATCGGACAGCATTCTGTCAGAACGGGCCCTTCGTGAGATCTATCTCCGCGGATTCGGCATCGCGATCCGGGAGAGCCAGCCGCTGTCCATTATGACCAGCTACAACCTGATCAACGGCGTGCACGCGGCGAACAACCACGACCTGTGCACCAAGGCGGCCCGGAATGAATTCGGCTTCAGGGGAACCATCATGACGGACTGGACCACCACCGACAGTCCGGACTGCACGGCAGCCGGATGCATCCGGGCGGGGAACGACCTGGTCATGCCCGGCCATCCCATTGACCTGGAGTCCATCCGGGATGCCCTGAAGGACGGAAGCCTCTCCCTGCAGGAGCTGCGGGACTGCGTTACGCGGACGGCCCGGGTCATTCTGCAGTCCCGGCGGTATGAATAACAGAAAACAGGATATATGACGAGGAGGACCAAATATATGAAACTGCAGTCATTGAACGGCGCCTGGACGCTGGATATCCCCGGCACTGCCTTTGGACCTGTCCCGGCGCAGGTACCCGGGTCGGTCTATCACGACCTGCTGTGTGCCGGGAAAATCCCCGATCCCTTTTATCGGGATAACGAAAACGAAGCGCTGAAGCTGATGGAGCATGACTTTGTCTATACCCGCAGCTTCTGCGCGGACGCCGAGCTGCTGCACTGCGGTACGGTGCTGCTGCGCTGCGAAGGCCTGGACACGCTGGCAGAAATCATGCTCAACGGATCCCCGGTCGGCCGGGCGGACAACATGCACCGAACCTGGGAATACGAGGTGGGACCGCTGCTGCAGGAAGGAGAAAACCGGATCGAGGTCCGCTTTTCTTCCCCGACCCGATTTATCCGCGAAGCCTATGCAGAAAACCCCGCCGACGGCAGTTCGGATGCCATGGTGGGCTTTCCGCTGCTGCGGAAGGCGCACTGCATGTTCGGCTGGGACTGGGGTCCGCGTCTTCCGGACGCCGGCATCTGGCGTGACATTGCTCTGATCGGCATCGAGAGAGCCCGCATCCGCGACGTTCTGGTCCTTCAGGAGCATGCGCCCGATGCCGTCACCCTTCAGGTGCAGACGCATATCCAGGCGTTTTCCGACGGCGAAAGCACCGTACAGGTCACGGTCACCGACCCGGACGGCCGCGTTTATGCCGGCGAGGGGCCGGACGTGTGCATCCGGATTCCCGAGCCCAGGCTCTGGTGGCCGGCCGGCTTCGGCGATCAGCCGCTCTACCGTGTGTCCGTCAGCCTCAAAACGGGCGATCGGCTCCTCGATTCCTGGTCCCGGAAAATCGGCCTTCGCACCATGACGGTCAGCCGCCGGAAAGACGAATGGGGCGAGAGCTTCAGCCACTGCGTCAACGGCGTCGACATTTTTGCCATGGGCGCCGACTATATCCCCGAGGACAATCTGCTGCCGCGGATGAACCCGGAACGGACCCGCCGGCTGCTGGAGGATGCCAGGGCCGCCAACATGAACTGCATCCGCGTGTGGGGCGGCGGATTCTATCCGGACGACTGGTTCTACGACATCTGCGACGAGCTGGGCCTGCTGGTCTGGCAGGACTTCATGTTCGCCTGCGCGGTGTATAATCTGACGGATGCCTTTGAAGAGAATATCCGGGCGGAGCTCGTCGACAACATCCGCCGCCTGCGGCACCATCCGTCCCTCGCCCTGTGGTGCGGCAACAACGAGATGGAGCAGTTCGTCAAGCTCGGCGAGTGGGTCAGCACCAAGCGCCAGGTCGCCGATTATATCAAGATGTATGAGTACCTCTTCCCAAAGATTCTGCGCCGTGAGGACCCGCAGGCCTTTTACTGGCCGGCCAGCCCTTCCAGCGGCGGCAGCTTTGACGAGCCATGGGACCCGGACCGGGGCGATGTGCATTACTGGGAGGTCTGGCACGGGCTCAAGCCCTTTACAGACTATCGCAGCTACTATTTCCGCTATGTGTCCGAGTTCGGCTTCCAGTCCTTCCCCTGCCTGGAGACGGTGGAGAGCTTCACCCTGCCGGAGGAGCGGAATATCTTCTCCTATGTGATGGAAAAGCACCAGCGCAACGCCTCCGCCAACGGCCGTATCGCCTTCTACCTCTCCCAGATGTATCTCTATCCGCACGATCTCGGCACGCTGATCTACGCTTCCCAGCTGCTGCAGGCCCAGGCCATGCAGTACGGTGTGGAGCACTGGCGGAGAAACCGCGGACGCTGTATGGGCGCGGTGATCTGGCAGCTCAACGACTGCTGGCCGGTGGCCAGCTGGGCCAGCATCGATTATTACGGACGCTGGAAGGCGCTGCACTATTATGCCAGACGTTTCTTCGCCCCGGTGCTGATCTCCTGCCATGAGGAGGGCATCCTCTCGCAGAACACCAATGTCAACGCCGAGCCCTTTGCGCTGAAGAAGTCCGCCCGGCTGAACGTCAGCAACGAGACCCGGAAAGCGTTTCACGGCACGGTGCGCTGGAGCCTGCGGCGAAACGACGCCTCGGTCATCGCGGAGGGACAGGTACCGGTCACGGTGCCCGCGCTCAGCGCCCTGTGGCTGGAAGAACAGGACTTTTCTTCCGATAATACATACGAAACCTACTATGCCTATGCGCTGTACGATGAGGGCGAAGCCTGCATCGGAGAGGGCAGCGTCCTCTTCTGCCCGCCCAAGCATTTCCGTTTTCTCGATCCGAAGCTCTCTGCCCGCATCGAGGGGGATACGGTCGTGGTCCGGGCCGAGGCCTATGCCCGCTCGGTAGAAGTGAACTGCGGCGCCGATACGGTGCTGGAGGACAACTATTTCGACATGAACGCCGGCGAACGCCGCATCCGCATCCTGCGGACGGGAGACAGCTCCCCGGCGGATCTGCAGTCCCTCTCCGTCCGCGTACGCAGCGTCTATGACATCCGCTGACAGATAAACGCCCATAAAGAAAAATCCCCGCGCTTATGCGCGAGGATTTTCTTTATTCATGACATCACCCGGACCGTGCTGCCCTACGGGGTCAGGGAGAGGGGTAGCGGACTTCGGCCTGCGGGATCAGGGCGAATAGAACCGGCAGCCGCGCCCGCCTGACTGCTTGATCTGGTACATGGCCTGGTCGGCATGGTTAAACAGGTCCTTCCAGTTCTTCTCGTTCGCACCGTAAGCCACGCCGGCACTGACCGAGACGATGGGGATTTTGTCATCGGCATGGGAAAGCTCGCGGTTGATGCGGTTGACCTTGCGGACAATCTGGTCCTGTTCCAGTTCATCATTGCCCATCATCAGGACGACAAACTCGTCCCCGCCGGTCCGGCAGACATAATCGCACAGGCGAAAATTCTGTTTCAGCGTGCGGGCAATCTTCTGCAGAACGAGGTCACCCACTTCGTGTCCGTAGGTGTCGTTCACATGCTTGAATTTATCCGCATCGAAAACAATCAGGGTGGTGGTCCTGATGTCGCTGCTCCTGATGACCTGTTCGTATCCGGCGCGGTTCATCAGGCCGGTCAGCCTGTCGGTATGGGCCTGATCGGCCAGGACGCGTTCAGAGTAAGAAAACTGATGAATCATGACATATACGACGACAGCGCTGAAAATGAACATCGGAATGTTCCACATCAGATGCAGCAGCGTGGTCACGCTTTCATCAAGCGGAACCCGGCCATCGGAATAAAACCCGAGGCTCAGCACCAGGATAAAGACCACAGCACCGGCAATCGCCGCCCACTGGGAGGGCATGAATTCGTATTCGAGCGAGCGGCCGACATATTCACAGAAGAAAACAAAAAGCGTCACGCCGAGCAGCGGAACCAGCAGACCGCACGTCCAGCCGACACAGACAGCGGAAAAGACGATCTCGACAAGCTGGGCAGTATAGATGCACAGCGTCTGCCCGCGCAGCATTTCCCGCTTGGCAAACCAGAGGCTGACGCCGACAATCAGGACAGTGATCAGACTGACCACGATCATGATATAGGCACCGCTCATGAAAAACAGGAACAGAAGCAGCATATGAAGCATCAGGAAACCGCGGGAAAGCAGATCCATGCTCCTCAGAACATTCTCCTGGTCCACATTCTTCACAAGTTCTCACTTCCCTTCCATGGCCCGGAACTACAATATATGTAAATAGTATTTTAACACAGGAAACACAGCGTGTAAAGTTTTGGTTTTTCCACCTTGTTTCACGGCTTCACGCCGGCTGTTCCGCAGGCCCGGGGATCTCCGCGCGGGATCCGTATGCCGGATTTCGCGGAGGCGGGTCTTTTCGGCCTCTTCCTCTCGAAAACGTTTAAGGCTTTCCCTGTTTCTGCTCATATTTGTGAAAATGCAAGTCTGAACGGCTGAATATTCGCCCTGTTTTGTGCATATTTTCCCTTATCTTTCCGGCAATTTCAAGAATAAAAACACAGGATTTTCTGCTCTTCGGTAATAATCACAAAAAATGGACTGCAAAATTGTGCAAGGCAAACAAAAAAGAGCGGTTATCTGATTTTTTTGTATTTCCATATTGCATTTTCAGGAAAAAAAGCGTAAATTATAGGTCGAAAACGATTAAGTAATATTTCGAAACTCGTCCAAAACGGTGATAGGCAGGATTCCTGCATTATATATCACAAACAAAATCATTTTAGGAGGAAAGAAAATGAAAAAGTCTCTCGCGCTGCTGATGACTTTGATCATGGTGTTCTCTCTGTGCGCCATTGCCCCGAGTGCATATGCCGCAGACAAAACCGTCATCAATGTCATGTCCTTCACGGATGAAGTCCCCAACATGATCAACCGCTATGTTGAGACGCATCCCGATTTTGCCGACAAGTACGAAATCAAAACCACCATCATTGCCACCACTGACGGCCTGTATCAGCCGGCTCTGGACCAGGCGCTCGCTCAGGGCGGAGCCGATGCTCCCGACATCTACTGTGCAGAATCCGCGTTTGTCCTGAAGTACACCCAGGGCGATGCTTCCAATTTTGCCGCTGCCTACAAAGATCTTGGCATTGATATTGACGCCATGATCAAGGACGCCGACATTGCCCAGTACTCTGTCGATATCGGCACCCGTCCCTCCGACGGTGCGGTCGTCGGTCTCGGCTACCAGGCCACCGGCGGTGCCTTCATCTATCGTCGTTCCATCGCGAAGGACGTCTGGGGTTCTGACGATCCCGAAGTCGTCGGCGAGAAGATCGGCGCCGGCACCCAGAGCTGGGACAAGTTCTTTGAGGCTGCCGAAGAGCTGAAGGCGAAGGGCTATGCCATCGTCTCCGGTGACGGCGACATCTGGCACGCCATCGAGAACAGCTCCGACGCCGGCTGGATTGTTGACGGCAAGCTCAACATCGACCCGAAGCGCGAAGCTTTCCTGGACCTCTCCAAGCAGCTGAAAGACAACGGCTATCACAACGATACGCAGGACTGGACCGAAGCATGGTACGCTGACATGCAGGGCGCCGGCGACAAGGAAGTCCTCGGCTTCTATGGCCCCGCATGGCTGATCAACTACGTCATGGCAGGCAACTCCGGCGGCGAGAAGCCGGGCGAAGGCACCTATGGCGACTGGGCCGTCTGCGCTCCGAACGTCGGCTTCTTCTGGGGCGGCACCTGGGTCCTGGCCAACAAGGACACCAAGAATGCTGACGCTGTTGCCGAGCTCATCAAGTGGATCACTCTCGACGCCTCTGAAGACGGCCTGCAGTACGGTTGGGCCAACGGCACCTGGTCCGGCGAACAGGGCACCAAGGACACCGTCGCTTCCGGTACGGTTATGGCGAAGTCCAACGGCGAGCTCGACTTCCTCGGCGGCCAGAACATGTTTGACGTTTTCGTTCCTGCCAATGCCTATGCCAACGGCACGAACCTGACCCAGTACGATGAGACCATCAACACCTACTTCCGTGATGCCGTCCGCCAGTACACCTCCGGTGAGCTGAGCCGCGACGATGCACTCACCGCTTTCAAGACCAACGTAGCCGACAACCTGGATGTCGAAGTTGACTTCTGATCTCCTGACATTGTCTGCTGATTTCTAAAACAGATGCGAGGGAAGGTCAGCTTCTGCTCTCCTTCCCTCCTCTTGTCTTATTTCTCCGCTGTTTTTCCATCCTGCATTGTCTATGAATCTTCTGCGAAGGAGTGAAGAGATTTCATGAACTCTACTCTCGTGAAAAAGCATGGCTTCAGCTATGCCAAGTACGGCTATCTCTTTTCCATTCCCTTTTTTATTGCTTTCCTGGTTTTTAACCTTTACCCGACGATCTATACCATCGTCCTGGGCTTTACGGACAGCAAAGGCCTCGGAAACATCACCTTTCACATCCTGAAGGACGACCCCTGGAAAAACTTCCGTGCGGTTCTGAATGCACCGACCTTCAAAACTGCTATAGGCAACACTTTCACTCTGTGGATCATGAACTTCATTCCGCAGATCACCCTCGCGCTTATTCTGACAGCCTGGTTCACCAGCCGCCGCAACCAGATTCGCGGTCAGGGCTTTTTCAAGGTTGTCTTCTATATGCCAAACATCATCACCGCGGCCTCCGTCGCCATCCTGTTCAATGCCCTTTTTGGCTATCCCAAAGGCCCGGTCAACGATCTTTTGGTGAATACCGGTTTGCGAGACTCCGCGTTCTATTTCATGAACAGTCCCAAGGCAACGAGATGGATTGTCGCCTTTATCCAGTTCTGGATGTGGTACGGCTATACCATGATCATCCTCATCTCGGGCGTGCTGGGCATCAACCCGGAGATCTTTGAGGCCGCTGAAATAGACGGTGCAACCGACACACAGATTTTCTTCCAGATCACGCTTCCGAACCTGCGCACAATTCTCACCTATACACTGATTACCAGCCTGATCGGCGGTCTCAGCATGTATGATATCCCGAAGATGCTGAACAACGGCAATCCGAACAACGCGACGCTGACGGCGAACATGTTTATCTACAACCAGGCCTTCCAGGGCAGCTATATGTATGCCCGCGCCGCTGCTGCCAGTATGATCATGTTCGTGATCATCGCCTTCTTCTCGGCGATCGTGTTCTTCCTGATGCGGGATAGAAAGGCATAAAAGGGGGAGACAGTCATGACATTAAACAGACGCGACGGAAATCCGGTTGTCAAAGCATTCATCTATTTTGTCTGTATCGTGCTCGCGATTCTGAGCCTGTTCCCCTTTGTGGTCATGGTCGTCAACTCGACGCGCAGCACCTTTGAGATTCAGCAGCATGCCGTTTCGCTGATCCCGTCCTCGCACCTGATGGACAACTTCAAGGTTTTCGAAGGCAAACCCTTCAACCCCTGGAGAGGCTTCCTGAACTCGCTGATTGTCGCTGTCGGAGCCACCGCCCTCACCGTTTACTTCTCCACGCTGACGGCCTATGCGCTGGTGGCCTATACCTGGAAAGGCCGTGACGCTTTCTTCACCTTTATCCTCTGCGTCATGATGATTCCGGCTCAGGTCACCGCGATCGGCTTCTATCAGTTCATGTACCGGATTCATATGACCAACAATCTGCTGGCGCTGATCCTGCCTGCCATCTACGCGCCTGGGTCGGTCTTCTTCATGCGGCAGTTTATGCTGGCGTCCCTGCCGCTGGAGCTGCTTGACTCAGCCAGAATCGACGGTTCGAAGGAGTTTAACACCTTCAACAGAATCGCGCTTCCCATCATGAAACCGGCCATGGCGACCCAGGGTATTTTCTGCTTCGTCAGCACATGGAACAACCTGTTCATCCCCTCCATTCTGCTCACCAAGGATGAACTGAAGACCATGCCGATCATGGTTTCCCTGCTGAAGGGCGATATCTACAAGACAGAATACGGCGCCATTTACCTCGGCCTGACACTGACGGTACTGCCGCTGTTCATTGTCTATTTCACCCTGTCCAAGTATATCATCGCCGGCGTTGCCCTGGGCGGCGTCAAAGGCTGATTGACGGACCGGAGAACAAACAGCGTTTCCCAGTTTTCCATCACAATCGACAAAATCCCCGCCGGCCAGGCCGGCGGGGATTGCTTTTCGTCTGCTGTTTTTTAACCCATGACCACCTCTACGTGGACGGTGCTGCCTTTCGGGGCAGGCGGGAGAACGTTGGACTTCAGCGCTTTTCCGTCCGCCGTCATGCGGGCGATCCCGTGCTGGACGCCGTCGGGATTTCTGACCTCGATGTCATAGACCGCGCCGCGGTATCTGCGTGTCACGCGGAAGCCCGGCATGGCAGAAGGAATGCACGGGTCGATGCTCAGGCCGTCCGGCGTCGGCTTCAGCCCGAGGATGGCCTGGCTGATGCTCAGGAAGGTCCAGGCCGCCGTTCCGGTCAGCCAGCTGTTCTTTCCCTCTCCGAAGGACGGGGCATCCCTGCCGGCGATCATCTGGCTGTAGACATAGGGCTCGGTCCGGTGGATCTCGCTGATGTCCTCGATATACGCCGGGGCGGTTCTCTCATACACCCGGAAGGCACGGTCGCCATGGCCCAGTTCGGCCTCGGCGCAGACGATCCAGGGATTGTTGTGGCAGAAGATACCGGCATTTTCCTTATATCCGGGAGGATAGCTGGAAATCTCGCCCAGTTCGAGATGATAACGCGTATAGGCCGGCTGCAGAAGAACGATGCCGTATTGGGTATCCAGTCTCTCTTCCACGCTCCTGAGGGCAGCCGCCGCCTCGCCGGTCGCCTTTCCGATCCCGGCCATCACGCACATCCCCTGCGGCTCGATGAAAATCTGACCCTCGTCGCATTCCTTCCCGCCGACCACATGGCCGAAGGCGTCATAGGCGCGGCGGAACCAGGCACCGTCCCAGCCGGCGTCCAGAACCGTCTTTTCCATCTGCGCGACAGCCTTCTCCGCCTCGGCGGCTTCCGCATCCAGCCCGATGTGACGGCAGATGTCCGCATAGGCGCGGCCGTACTTCACAAACATGCCCGCAATGAAAACGCTTTCCGCCACGGGACCCTCGTTCGGCCCGGTGGTCTGGAAGCTCTCGCCGGGATGCTCGCTGAAGCAGTTGAGGTTCAGGCAGTCGTTCCAGTCCGCCCGGCCGATGAGCGGCAGGCCGTGCGGTCCGAGATGCGTCTCGGTATAGCGGAAGCTGCGCCGCAGGTGCTCCATCAGAGGCTGGGCAAGGGCGGGGTCGTTGTCAAAGTCGACCGTCTCGTCCAGAATGCTCCAGTCACCGGTCTCGCAGAGATAGGCATAGGTGCCGGCAATGAGCCACAGCGGATCGTCGTTGAAGCCGCTGCCGACCGCCAGATTGCCTTTCTTGGTCAGGGGCTGATACTGGTGATAGGCACTGCCGTCCGGGAACTGGGTCGCCGCAATGTCAAGGATCCGCTCTCTCGCCCGCTCGGGAATCATATGGACAAAGCCCAGCAGATCCTGGGCCGAATCGCGGAAGCCCATGCCGCGGCCCATGCCGCTTTCAAAGTAGCTGGCCGAGCGGCTCATATTGAAGGTCACCATGCACTGGTACTGGTTCCAGATGTTCACCATCCGGTCCAGCTTTTCATCACCGGTTTTGACACGGTAGCCGGACAGAAGCTCTTCCCAGAAGGCCGAAAGCTTTTCCATCGCCGCGTCAAAAGCCTCAGGCGAGGCATAGCGGGCGATCATGGCCTCTGCCGGCTTCTTGTTGATGACGCCGGGCTTTTCCCATTTCTGATCTGCCGGATTCTCGATATAGCCGAGGCCGAAGATCAGCGTATCGCTTTCGCCCGGTTTCAGGCTGAGGGTAAACTGCTGCGCCGCAATCGGCTGCCAGCCGTGTGCCACGCTGTCCGTGCAGCCGGTGCCGAAGACGGCCTGCGGCTTTGCCGGGCTGCCGTAGGTGCCGATAAAGGCCTCTCTGGCGGTGTCGAAAGCGTCCGGACCCCGGTTTGCCCAGAAGACCGCATAGTGATCACGGCGCTCGCGGTACTCGGTCTTATGATAGATGGCGGGTCCGACCACCTCCACCTCGCCGGTGGAATAGTTGCGCTGGAAATTCGACGAGTCGTCCATGGCGTCCCAGAGACAGAACTCCAGATACGGAAAGACCTGCAGAGTCTTTGCCTCGCCCGTCCCATTATGCACCGTCACGCGCATCAGCATGCAGCGCTCGCCCATCGGGACAGCGAACTCCTGGCTGACGCGGATGCCGTTTTTCTTTCCTTCGATGACCGTATAGCCCAGACCGTGACGGCAGCAGTACGCGTCCAGGTCCGTCTGAACCGGCTGCCAGCCCGGATTCCAGACGCAGTCTCCATCTTTCACATAAAGATGAAAGCCCTCCTGGTCCAGCGGACAGTTGTTGTAACGGTATCTCGTAATTCTCCGCAGGCGCGCATCACGGAAAAAGCTGTAGCCGCCGGCCGTATTGGACAGCAGGGTAAAAAAGTCCTCATTTCCGAGATAGTTGATCCAGGGCAGCGGAGTCCGCGGTGTCGTTATGACATATTCTTTTCGGTCGTCATCAAAAAATCCGAATTTCATGATCAGGCCCCTTCCTTTCGAAAACGTTTAAGCCTCTGTTAGCTTAGCTTATTTTCAGCCAAAAAGCAAGCCTATTTTCATTTTTTCTGTCTAAATCCGTGCCGTTTTTCCGCTTTGTTTTATCCGTATTCTTTCCGGCATCAATTCTGTTTGGCAATACTCACGAAAAACAGGTTCGGAAATTGTGCAAGGCAGACAAAAAGGGCTTTTCCCTGTCTTTTTTCCCAATTCCGTCTTGCATTTTTACTCAAAATAGCGTAAATTAAAGATCGAAAACGATTAAGTAATGCTTTGCGGAAAGGATGATGGTGCTGTGTGGTTGCTTTAAAAGACATTGCCGCGCGCTGCGGAGTATCCGTTGCCACGGTCAGCAAGGCGCTCAACCAGCAGCAGGACATCAGCGAAGAAACGCGGGAACGGATCGCCCGGGTTGCCAGAGAAATGGGCTATACCGTGAATGCCGCCGCCCGTACGCTCAAGACCAACCGCACCGACAACATCGGTCTTATCTTTGAGGATCTTCAAAGCAGCGGCTTTATGCACGAATACTTTGCCGCCACGCTGAACAGCTTCCGCTCAGAGGCCGCGCGCTGCGGTTATGACATCACGTTTATCAACTCCGACTTCGGGCACAGGAATACAAGCTATCTGCAGCATGCCCGTTTCCGTCAGGTTGACGGCGTCGCTTTGATCTGCACCGATTATCATGATCCGATGGTTCAGGAACTTGTTTTTTCCGATATTCCGACCATCACGCTTGACCACGCCTTCAACAACCGAACCGCCGTCCTCTCTGACAACATGAACGGGCTGGCCTCCCTGGTCAAGTATGTATACAGCCGCGGGCATCGGCGCATCGCCTATATTCACGGCGGCAGCACCGCGGTGACCGAAAGCCGCCTGACCGGCTTTTACCGGGCCTGTGAAGAGCTGAACCTCCGGGTGCCGAAGGAATACATCCTCTCCTGTGAATATCATGAGCCGATCAGCTGTTACGCGGCGACAAAACGGGTCCTGACGCTTCCGGTCCGGCCGACCTGCGTTCTCTTTTCGGACGATTATTCCTATATCGGCGGACTCAACGCCATTACGGACGCGGGCCTGCGTGTTCCGGATGACATTTCGGTCGTCGGCTATGACGGCATTCATCTGGCAAAGATGCTCAGTCCGCGCCTGACCACCTGGCAGCAGAACACCGAAGATTTGGGACGCATTGCCGCTTCCCGGCTGATCGAAAAGATTGAACATCCCCTTACCACGCCGTCCGAGCATATTGTCGTCAAAGGGCGCCTGCTGGAAGGCGAGACGGTTGCGGATCTGAACACGGCGGCCGATCGCCCGGAGAAGGATGCGACATGAGTGAGAAAAACAAGCTCGCTTCCTCTCTCGGTCTGTTCCTGCGCCGAATGTTCGACCTGATGGTCCTGAACATCCTGTGGCTGCTCTGCTGTCTGCCTGTTTTCACGTTCGGGCCGGCAAGCAGCGCCCTCGCCCGGGTGATGATCACCCTGGTCCGCGGCGGGTCGGAAGCGGTTGCGAAAAACTTTTTCCTCGCCTTTCGCCGTGACTTTGGGAGAGCTGTTGTCCTCGGTCTGATCGGTCTGGCCGGTCTTGCGATCGCTGTTTCGGACATCCTGTTCGCGGTTTCTCTCAGCGGCGGAATGAAGATTCTCTTTCTGATCGTCGCGGTTCTTGTCAGTTCCCTGGTGTTCAGTTATCTTGCCTATATTTTTGCCCTGCACGCCTTTTTTGAAAACAGCATCGCGGGGCAGATCCGCAACGCCCTTTCGCTGGCGGCGGCCTCGCCGATGGAAACCCTGGCCATCTGGCTCTGCTTTGCCGTTCCTGTGGCCGCCATCCTGCTGCTGCCGCGGATTGTGCTGGTCTATATCGGATTCCTTTACATCCTGTTCGGCGTATCCTGCCCGGCATATTTCGCCGCGAAGCATCAGGCAAAGGTCATCGCCCGCTTCGACGGAACGCAGCCGCCTTCGCAGAAAGACGAAGCAGAATCATAAACAGACGAAAGGATAGGTGGTTTTTTGACGCCCCCTATCCTTTTTCAGGAGGACAAAACATGAATCGAAAAGACGCTGAAAAAAAGGCCCGGGCCCTCGTCGGGAAGATGACGCTTCGGGAAAAAGCCAGTCAGCTTCGTTTTGATTCCCCCGCGATCGAGCGTCTGGGAATCCCCGCCTATAACTGGTGGAACGAAGCGCTGCACGGTGTTGCGCGCGGCGGTACCGCCACCAGCTTTCCGCAGGCAATCGGCCTCGCAGCGACCTTCGACGAGGCGCTTCTGGAAAAACTGGGGGACGCCGCTGCCACGGAAGGCCGGGCGAAGTATAACCAGTTCTCTGCCCGCGGGGACCACGATATCTATCACGGGCTCAGTTTCTGGTCGCCGAATATCAACATTTTCCGGGACCCCCGCTGGGGCCGCGGTCATGAGACCTACGGGGAGGACCCCTGTCTGACTTCCCGCCTCGGCCAGGCATATGTGCACGGTCTGCAAGGCAGCGGCGAGGTCCTGAAAACGGCCGCCTGCGCCAAGCACTTTGCCGTACACAGCGGTCCGGAAGCCCTTCGTCATCAGTTCAACGCCGTTGCCACGCCGAAGGATATGGAGGAGACCTATCTGCCCGCCTTTGAGGATCTGGTCAGGCTCGCCCATGTGGAATCCGTCATGGGCGCCTACAACCGCACCAACGGAGAGCCCTGCTGTGCCTCTCCGACGCTGATGAAAAAGCTGCGCGGGGACTGGGGCTTTGAAGGTCACTTTGTGTCCGACTGCTGGGCGATCCGTGACTTTCACGAGGGTCACCACGTGACGAAGAACGCCGCCGAATCTGCGGCGCTGGCTCTGAAAACCGGCTGCGACCTCAACTGCGGCAACTCGTACCAATGCCTCATGAGCGCTTACGAGCAGGACCTGATCACCGAAGACGACATCACGGAGGCCGCCGTCCGTCTGTTCACGACACGGTATCTTCTCGGCATCCTTGACGGAGAATCCTCCGAGTATGACCGCATCCCCTACTCGGCCGTTGAGTGTGACGAGCATCTGCGCCTCTCCCATCAGGCCGCTCTGGAATCCTGCGTTCTGCTGAAAAACACGGGGCTTCTTCCGCTTCGCGCGGAAGGCGTGATCGGCGTGATCGGGCCAAACGCCAACAGCCGCGGCGCCCTGATCGGCAACTACTACGGAACGTCCTCCCGTTATATCTCGGTGCTGGAGGGCATCCAGGATCGGGTTGAAGGAAAAGCGCGTGTTCTGTATTCGGAAGGCTGCCACCTGTTTCTGGATCGGGTCGAGCCGCTCGCCCAGTCGGGCGACCGTCTTGCCGAGGCCGTCGCGGTCGCCGAGAACAGCGATGTCGTCGTGCTCGTACTCGGCTATGATGAACGCCTGGAAGGGGGAGAACGC
>JAEEGG010018910.1_pt1 | contig 13956 bp, 8 predicted proteins | sample 9134161 | NCBI WGS metagenome assembly JAEEGG01 (sample SAMN16246543, study PRJNA631951) | gut metagenome | biome: gut microbiome; feature: rumen; material: CR-attached | host: Bos | place: Iran: Karaj | collected 2018-10 | reverse complement strand
AGAGCGTTTCCTTATCGAAAATGCAGTCGCTGGAGCGGCATTCGCTGAGCTTGCCATCCATCATGAAGAGGGTCTTTGCAAGTTCCGGGCGCATGCGGACTTCGAGCTTACGGGTACGGGCCTTGAGGCGGACACCGTCCTTATAGACGTAGGTAAAGCCTTCTTCCTGGTAACGCTGCCAAATGAAGAACTGCAAGTCGTCAGCGGCACGCAGATGGTAGCTGAACACCGGGTTCTGACGGTTGTTAGCCATGGTCACCTGGTTCAAGAAGTTGTCGGCGCCCTGGTACGGCACAACGACCTTCACGAGCACCTGCGGGTTCACCGGGTGCTTGCTCTTCTTGGCATACTGTTCGTACGTGAAAAGGGACTGAGCACCGTTGATGATCTTCGGGCGTTCAATGAAGAGGACCTTCTTGCCATCGCGTTCCTTGAGGCGCAGGTCATCACCCGTGAGGGTCATACCGTTGTGGAGGAACGGGAAGTCATCGACGTTCACGTTCTTATCGTCATTCCTTTCCATGGTCTGGAAGGCATCGATAAGAGCGGCGTTCGTATGAGTGAGGTTACCGAGGTAAGTACGAATGTTGGAACTGACGATAGCCATGTTGTGCTTGGTCTTGAGGCGCTTACCAAGGGCAACGTGGTAGTCAAAAATCGTGCGGATCGGGCAGAAGCCGAGGAAAAGCTCGCCGTGATCAGATGTGAGGTGGAGCGGTTCGGAGTCCATCTCGATTTCAAGCTTGTCGTCTGCGCTGCGGAAGTCGCGGGTGAGGTCGTCATGTTCGGCAATGATTTCGAGCTTTGCCTTGACGTCAGCCTTCCAGAGCGTGAGCTTTCTGCGCATGTCCTTGAGGGTACGTTCGAGTTCGGAGTCCGTGATGTCGCGGCTTGCGCGAGTGCGGAGCACGGTGATTTCGAGCGTTTCCATGTACGGACGGCTTGCCGGGGCATCGACATCTTCTTCGGTTTCATCGTCAGAAATCTTGTTGACTGCCCACGGGTCAGCTTCTTCGCGAAGCGAGAGGAAGAACGGATTTGTCGGATCGCTAGTACGGAACACGGCAATCTGGAGTTGCTTCAGATCGGCGTTCAGGTGAGCCACGACCTTTTCAAGCGGAGTATCTTCGTCCAGGAAGATGAAGAATTCCATAAAGCCCTGTGAATACTGGAAGCCGTGGAAGCATCCATTTTCATCTAGGTTCAGATGCCGGAGTGCCTTAATTCTATCGTTCGGGTCGTTAGGGTTCAAGCTCAAGAGGCTAGCGACAAATGCTAAGCGGCGTTCCTGCGATTTTGTTAGTTCCATTTTTTCCTCAATAATTACACAGAAAACCAATATACAATATTATTATATATTGGAATATTCGTAATTTGCACCATAAAAATAGTTTCAAATCATAATATTTGCGTGCAAAAAAGATAAAACATTTAATTTTTTTTAATAATCTAGTAAAAATTCGGTGCACAAATGTGTAAAAATCTCTTTTTTTACATTTTTTTTTATCGACTTTACGTTTTTTCGGACAAAAAAGCTATGATTTAAACATTAGGAGCTTTATATGAATTTACTAGACGTTATCGCCAAAGCAAAACAGGAAAAAGCAAAGACTCTCGACCTTTCCCAAAAAGGCCTGCGTCTTCTGCCCCCGGAACTTTTTGAAATTGAATCCCTTGAGGAACTCAACCTCGACCGCAACCTGCTCGTCGAAATTCCTGACGACATCGGCCTTTTGAAGAACCTGAAGAGCCTCTCCGTGAGCGAAAACGACCTCATGGAACTGCCGGAATCCATCGGCGAACTCACCAAGCTCGAAAACCTTTACCTCGGTTACAACAGCCTTTCGGACCTTCCGGAATCCGTGGGCAAGCTCGTGAACCTCCAGACGGTGAACATCGCGAAAAACCAGCTTCTGGACCTGCCGCTCGAAGTCGGCAACTGGCAGAAGGTGGTCAAGCTCTCGCTCCACGACAACATGCTCTCCGAAATTCCGCCGACCATCGGCAAGATGAAGAGCCTCGTGAAGCTCTACCTCGACAACAACGAACTTACGACCATTCCAGCAACGCTCTCGCACCTCGAGAACCTCGAAATCCTCATGATTTCCGGTAACCGCCTGGGCGCCATCCCGTCGGAATTCAGCAACCTGAAGAGCCTCCGCGAACTCGTGCTTGACGCAAACCAGCTTGCGACCCTCCCGGAAAGCCTTGCCGAATGCGAAAGCCTCCAGACCATCTCCGTTATCGAAAACCCGCTCGAAGGTGGAATCCCGCGCGTGCTCCTCGACAAGAAGGGACTGAGCATCGACCAGTAGCAGCTACGCTGCAGTTACTAGTCACTAGTCCTTAGTTACTAGAAGATTGTCATTCCCGGCATAGACCGGGAATCTCCTTTTTAGGAGCTATCACAATTCCAACATTCAAAGGATAAAGTCATGTTTCTCCGAATAATTCTAGCTGCGACGCTTTTATGCCTGCTCGGATGCTCAGACTTTATCCATCCGGTCAAGAGTACACCTGAACCGGAATCCGAGTACGCATTCAACTACTGGCTCCTGCAGAAAGTGTTCTTGTACGAAGAGAGACTCGCCGACTTGCCCAAAGACGGAGATTCCGATTCCATACAACAACAGCTTTATTCCTTCCTCAAGGACCCCTACACTTCATATACACCTCCCGCCAAGAGCGAAGAGCGATCGACGATCATCAATACAAGCAAGATCATCGGTGGCGACGTCGGAATGCGCTACACCGTCGATCTTACTCTTGAGCACCCCATCAAGATTGCCCGAGTTTACCCCATCAGCCCCGCAGGGCAAGCAGGAGTTCCAAGAGACGGAAACATCCTCAAGGTAAACGACATTGACCTCACGGGCGAAAAAGCCAAAGCCACCTACGATTCCGTCTTAAGTTACACCAAGAACATAGACCTCGTCGTCGCCTACAAGGGCGATACGACCCTGTTCAAGCTCGAAAAGGAAACCGTCTACGCACCGACCGTCTTTGTCGATACGCTATATGAAGATTCAACAAAAGGCTACCCGGGCATCATATTTGTCTCTATCGAAGGTTTTAAAGACTCCACCGCCAACAGAAAGCTCGGGACATTCGGTGAACTTAAAAGCTACCTCGACTCAACAACCTCAGACAAGCGTGTACGCGTTCTCGACCTGAGAAACAATCCCGGCGGGCTCGTGATGCAAAGCCTCAAGATGGCCGATTTGTTTGTAAGCAAGGGAACAATGTCCACCATGCGCCAACGCGCCATAAACGACAACGGAGAATCAATCTACGTACAATCGCATACCGAAGCAAAAGCGGGCGATATCGGGGAATCGGGAAAATTTATCATCCTGACAAACGGAGGCACCGCAAGCGCCGCCGAAATCTTTACAGCAGCGGTCACAGAGACGACCGACATTCCGCATGCAGGCGTCAAGACATACGGCAAAGGCGTTGGGCAGACAACCTATTTTACCTATGCCGGCGGGATGGCCACCATCACCAATTTCGAATTTTTGACACCCAAGGGCAACTCATACCACAAGAAAGGCATCCAGCCTAAGTTCGACTGTTCTGGAACCATTACCGAAAACTGCGTTGCCCAAGTGGCATACGAGCTCTATGGCGTCAAGAGTCCTGCGCAGGACGCATCACTTGCCAAACGCGCACTTGGGGTTAAAGAGTATTCGGGTTCAAAATCTGACGAAGGAGCTGTCATATGGGCCGATGCAGACTTTTATCTAAAGGCTTTCGAAAAGTCTATTCATTAATTTACACCATCTCGGCTTTTTCACTTGCATGTTTTGCCATGGGTGCGACCGCCTGTTCTTCGGACAGCGGGACTTCAGCCAATGAACTGAAAGCGTCTAGCTATACCAAGGAATTTTTATACAACTACTCACAGCTGTATTATCTCTACATCAATAAAGACCTGTACCTAGGCAAGCCCGAGGACTACATAGACAAATTAGATAAAGAGCAAGTCAAGTTACTGGTTCAAAGCGGGTACCCCTGGGATTATCACGACATCTACTATATGTACGCCTTGATGAATGACGCATTTACATATTACATAGATCCGGCACGTTCTGTAGGCCTGATGAGCACATGGAGTACGTCCGCCCCCAAAACCGATGCTGGATTCACGCTGGATTCTACGGTCATTAAACAAAAGTACGTCATCAAGCAAGTCATAAAGAATTCCCCTGCAGACAAAGCAGGGCTTAAGGCGGGCGACGAAATTACGGAAATCGAGGGAACTCCGATAACAAATGACATCGTTTTCCAAAGGCTCTCTATCGCAAGCGAAGGCGACACCATCACCTTCACAATCAAACGAGACTCCACCACCCAAACCATTCCAGTCGAAATCGAATCCTACCTCACGCCAACAGTAGAAACGACCTTCGAGGATTCCATCCCCATCATTAAAATAAAGGAATTTACGGCATATACATCCAACGACTCCGGCACATACGCGGAATTTGTCGAAGCCCTCCATGAAACCGAAAAATACAGAACAACCATTATTGACTTGCGCAATAATGGCGGCGGAGACATGGACCATTGCATCCCCATGGCGCAAGAGTTTCTTTCTAAGAACGACACAGCGATAGGAGTCATTAGGGCGCTCCCCGATACAATCCATAAAAAACAGGTTATCGATACATTATATTTCTTCAACAAGACCGACGGAATCGCAAAGGACCGTTATTTTGTATTCCTCGCAAACGAAAAGACTGCAAGTTGCTCAGAACTGATGCTTGCAAGCGTCACGACAAACAAGAAATATCCGGTCATCGGGACAACCACTTACGGAAAAGGAATTGGACAATCACGATTCTTCACCCCGTCAATGTCGTTGGTCTCAATCACATCCATGAAAATTATAGACAAACAAAAAACAACTTATCACAAATACGGCATTGCACCTGATTTTGCGATAAGCGATAACGACCTGGCACTCGAAAAAGCGCTTGCACTCGCCAAAGATCAAAATTACATTCGAGTCGCCGGCTACGGAACCGTAAACACCGGACATTTTGCCAAAGCAGCTGTAGAACCCGACACCATGCCAGGATTCTACCTTTTACCTGAAGAGTATAGAAGATTTATTTGGTAAGCAACTGCGACTAAGCCGCGCTTACTTCAGCACGCGCATACGGACCATGACGTCCGTGTCGTTGACCTTGACGGCCGGCGATGCAAGCGTGAGTTCGATTTCCTTGCGGATATCGGCCACCTGCTTTTTGAGGCGAGCCATACGATTGCCTTCGAGCTTCGGCGTTGCAATCATCGTCTTCTTGGCCGGGTTCATCCAGTTGCCACGATTATCCTTGAAGCCCAAATGCAAATGCGGGCCCGTGCTGCGGCCAGTAGAACCCACCTTACCGATAACTTGACGTGGAGCAACCTTCGCACCGACGTTCACGCCACGCACGGAGAGGTGCATGTACCAGCTTTCGGTATTGTCCCTGTGGCGAATCGCAATCTTGTTACCACTCAAGTCATCATATCCCGAAACCGTCACGACACCAGCAGCAACAGCATAGACCGGAGAACCCTTGGGGCTACCATAGTCGATACCGTGATGCACCGTGCGACGGCCCGTAATCGGGTGGATGCGCGCACCATAGGGGCTTGTGATATGCAAACGGTCGAGCGGGTAGCGGAGACCTTCGAAAATGAGAGCCTCGCCCTTTTCAGTGTAGTGGGCATTAAACGTACTCTTCGGATCCGGGTCTTCGTAGCGGAAAGCTTCATGATGACCAACCGTGTAACCGTTAAATTCAGCGTAAAGCACCTTGCCGCTAATCCAGATGGAATCCTGGTAGAACTTTTCTTCGAGCAAAATGCGGAACTTGTCACCCGGGCGTGCAAGCTGGAAAGAGACCTTGCACTGCAAAACGGCGCTCACGACTCCCACCATGCGGCCAGGAATGCCGACCTTGTGCAAGATGCCGCTCAGCGTGCTCCCGTTTTCCAGGGCGCCTTCGAAAACGGACTGACGGATCGTTACAGGTTTATCGATACGGCTATAGGCAAAACCGGAATCGACCTTGCTCAACATGTGGACCGTTGCCGGGTTCGGCGCAAAGCGGAAACGCTGGACTTCGCCTGCGGTATCGAGAGCGGCATAGAACACCTGCCCCACGCGAAGCGCTGCAAGTTCAACAGAGTCCTGCAAGGCAAGCACAATCTTGCCGCGTTCCTTTTCGTTGATGTTCATGCGGTAAAGCACCTGGAAAAGGCCGTCTCCCGCACGAACGGTATCGTTTTTCACGAGCCACTTCGAGGTTTCGCCCTGTGCTTTTGCTATGAGAATCTTCAAGGAATCGGCCGCAGCGACAAGCCTTGCATTTTCTTGCGTCAGCGCATCGATTTTTTTCTGTTCGTTACATCCGGTAAGTGCAATAGCAATAACGCACAACAAAAAGAAGATTCTAGACATAAGCACCCGCTCTTAAAATTTCAAAAGCAAAGATAAAATTTTTTACGCAATCAACGAGATGACGATCCCGCCCCGGAACACGTCCGAGGTGACAAAAAAGCAAAAATGACAGTGCAAAAAAATACCCCGCGCGGGTGGGCGCGAGGTATCTAAAATCAAGCGGATTGCTTAAGATTACTGCTGAGCAGCAGCCTTCTTGGCAGCCTTAGCAGGCTTGGCCGGCTTTGCAGCAGGCTTCTGTTCTTCGGCCGGCTTTGCAGGCGGAATCACTTCCAAAAGTTCCATTTCGAACTTGAGGACAGAGTTGCCCGGGATAGCACGGTTGCCACGCGGACCGTAAGCGAGGTCGCTCGGGATCCATGCGGTGACCTTTTCGCCAACCTTCATGAGCTTGAGCATTTCAGTCCAACCTGCGATAACGGCAGTGACCGGGAATTCGAGCGGCTGGCCACGATCGACAGAGCTATCGAACTTGGTGCCATCGAGGAGCGTACCGGTGTAGTGGACCTTAACCTTGTCTTCGTCCGTCGGGGTTGCACCCTGACCTTCGGTAATAATCTTGTACTGGAGACCGCTCTGCGTAGTCACGACGCCTTCAGCAGTCTTGTTCTGAGCGAGGAATGCTTCGCCTTCGGCCTTGTTCTTTTCGGCAGCGAGGCTGTCCTTTTTCATCTTTTCAGCCTGGCGGTCAGCAGAAAGCTTGTTGAGCGTTTCCATGATGACAGAGTCGTTCATCAAGTACTTTGCAGAATCGCTATTGTAGCGTTCCTTGAAAGCCTGGATGAAGAGGTCGAGATCGAGATCGATGGAGTCGCGAGTCACGAGCTGGAAGCGTGCCTGGTTACCGAAATGAGCACCGAGAGCGTAGCTGTACTTGTCCTTTTCGGTCACAAGCGAAGTCTTTTCGGCAGATGCGGTTTTGCACGGTTCACAACCGGTCATAAGCATGGCAAGAGCGCCAGCTGCAATAAGCATTTTAGTCTTCATGTTTATCCTCTATGAAAAAATAGACGTTCTTAAAATAGTAAAACAATCCCCATAAAGCTTACAATAATTTTCTTTTTACCATTACATTTAGTATATTTTCCGCAAGAAATATATAATATCAGGATTACTATGTGCGGAATTATTGGATATAACGGCAAAGGTGAAGCATTACCCGTCCTCGTCGAAGGTCTCAAGAAAATGGAATACCGTGGCTACGATAGCTCAGGTGTAGCCGTTATCGACAATAACCAGATAAAAGTCGTCCGTGCCTCCGGTAAAATCAAGGCTCTCGAAGACAAGTTAAAGAACACCCCGCTCAAGGGCTCTGTCGGCATCGCCCACACACGTTGGGCCACCCATGGTGCCCCCACCGAAACAAACGCACACCCGCACACAAGCTATGATGGAAAGATTTCGATAGTCCACAACGGCATCATCGAAAACTACGCAAGCCTCAAGGCGAAGCTCATCTCCGAAGGTATAGAATTCAAGTCCGAGACCGATACCGAAGTCGTAGCCCACTTGATTGCCCGCTATTACAATGGCGACCTCAAATCCGCCGTACTCAAGGCTCTCAAGCAGATTGAAGGTACATTTGGCCTTGGCGTTGTCTGCAGTGACGAACCGAACGTCTTGATTGGCGCCCGCCGCGGAAGTCCGCTCATTTTGGGTATAGGAAACGATGGCGATTTCTACCTCGCGAGTGACGTTTCCGCCATCATCAACCACACGCAGAAAGTTGTTTACCTCGATGACAATGACGTTGTCCAAATCAAGGACGGCGGTTACTCCATCGTGAACATGAGCAGCCACGAAGTGCAGCGCGAAGTCCAGGACGTGGAATTTGACGCCGACGCAGTCGCCAAGGGCGGATTCCCGCACTTCATGCTCAAGGAAATTTTCGAACAGCCCGAAGTGCTCCGCAATACTATGCGCGGCCGTTTGCTCACCGCCGAAGGTAACGCCAAGCTCGCCGGCCTCGACACGAACATCAAGGAACTCCGTAACATCAACCGCATCATCATCACCGCCTGCGGCACAAGCTACTATGCAGGCATGGTCGGTGAATACATGATCGAAGACTTGGCTGGCGTTCCGGTCGAAGTCGAATACGCTTCGGAATTCCGCTACAGAAACCCGATTATCAAGCCGGGCACTCTCGTGATTGCCATCAGCCAGTCTGGTGAAACCGCAGACACGCTCGCCGCTCTCCGCGAAGCCCAGCAGAAAGGCGCGACCGCACTCGCCATCTGTAACGGTGTCGGCTCTACAATTGCACGTACAAGCGATGGCGGCGTCTACTTGCACGCCGGTCCGGAAATCGGCGTGGCCAGCACCAAGGCATTCACAAGCCAGGTGACCGTGCTCGCCATGATTGCCCTCTTGCTCGGCCGCCAGCGCAGACTCAGCTTTGAAACTGGCGCCGACATCGTGAAGGACCTCTTGGAACTTCCGGATCTCGTGACGGAAACGCTCAAGCTCTCCGACAGCATCGCCGAAATTGCCAAGACGCTCTGCAAGGCAAACAACTTCTTGTACCTCGGTCGCCACTTCTGCTACCCGGTCGCCATGGAAGGTGCTTTGAAGCTCAAGGAAATCAGCTACATCCACGCTGAAGGCTACCCCGCTGCAGAAATGAAGCACGGCCCGATTGCCCTCATCGACGAAAACATGCCGGTCGTGGTCATCGCCCCGAAGGATTCGCTCTTCGACAAGATCATCAGCAATATCCGCGAAATCAAGGCTCGCGGAGGCAAGGTCATCGCCGTCACGACGGAAGATTGCCACCCGCTTGACGAAATCGCTGACCACATCATCACGGTCCCGAAGACCCGCCCGATGCTCATGCCGATTCTCGCCTGCATTCCGCTCCAGTTGCTCGCCTACCACATCGCCGTGTTGCGCGGAAACGACGTGGACCAGCCGAGAAACCTTGCCAAGAGCGTGACGGTGGAATAAGCGGCATCGCCACAATTTGCAGAGCAAAAATCTTAAAGCGCAAAACCCCTCCCTAACGGGAGGGGTTTGTTGTAAACAAATTAGTTATTTTACTCTTTGCGCGATTTTAGGAGAATATGCGCTAATCGCCAAATTTCCGGAATCCTTAGAAACGAAGGAATCCTTTGATAGCGAAGCAAGTTGAATATTTTTCAACTCTACTAAATAATAGTATTCAGCTGAAAATTTTTCTTCTTGCTCAAATCCATCTCCACCATTCATTTCTTTTAAATAATGAGCCAGTTGTTCCGCAGACACTAATTTTGTGGATTCAACTTCAGCAATCCATGGGTCTAAATCAAATTGAGCGACATTGTTTTCTTTACCATAATCATTTCTACATCTTGCACAGAAATATTTCGCATTTGTAATGTTCTTGTGCTGCGGGTATACATAGCCGTCGCGAATGGCATGATAGTAAAAATATATTCCCGCGTCCGGCGCTTTATATTGATCATCGTCTGCCGCTTTTGGAATAAAATGTTTTTCCAGAAGCCAATCATGATATTCTTTACGCAAAAATCCAAGCATATATAAATCAGAGTCGCCATTTAATGGTTCTACAGACATTATTTCAGAAGGAGACTCTGATATAATCTTGTTAAAATATTCCATTCTCGCATTTCGACTTGCCGGATTAGCATTAAATTCAACGATACTTTTTATAAAAATTTTGAGATCCTGTTCGCCAACATTTAAATTTTGATCGTTTATATCGCCAGGTCTTATCGCAAATGCACCCACACCCGGAAGAACTTCTTCGTATACAGAAAAAGGAGGCTTTCCTTCGTTGCTCGTTCCTGGATACAGAACAAAACTTCCTATGGTGTTACGAATAGCGTCATTATAGGTATGCATCTTTAGAAGATCACCCCTTTTGTATGTATTTGTGACGCTCTCGTTTTTTTCTTCGCTAACTTCTTTGTTTATTTTTGATGTATCAATTTCTCCAGTGTTCCTAAATAAACTTAAATCGTCTAAACGATATTTCGCATCAAAATGAATATAATGAACTTCGCCAGCCTTAATTGCCTCATGTTCGTTTTTGAATATCTTCGGGAATATTGCTATAGTATAATCTGGTCTGAACGGACGAGAATATGAACCTTCATATTTTGTATTTCGGAATTTTTGGGGTTCAAAAGTATAATTGTAATAAAGGAATACCTTGAAGTTTGCAATTTCAAAACGTTCTACAGATTTGGTACCCTGTTGAAGAACAATAGAAAGCCCATCTTTATCTGTTACAATTGACTTTATTCCATCATCCCCTTCAATTCGTTTACAGCCTTCTATTTCTTTAATAATCTTACGTAGTTCAAAGAAGAGCCAGTATTCATATAAAAGGGCTGTATTTTTCGCTTCGCCGGAGTATACATCGTCTTTACCTTTCCAATCAAGTTTCAGAGCAAGATCAACCATGGAAAAAGCGTTAAAAATCTGCGCATAGCCTTCGCGTTTTTCAAGAACCTGATTATTTGATGGCATTATCGTCAAATCCATCACATCGTCAAAAAAAGAATCTTGTAAAACATCTTCTATTCTCTCTTTGACCATTCTCGCTTCATCTAAGTAAACGGCACTTGAACTAACGTGTTGTTCAATTTTTTCACAAATATCTAAAAATGAGTTTAAGGCAAATTTAATAAAACGATTTGCAGGGGTATCAAAACTATCATATTTACGAGTTATAGCAATTTCTGACGGGAGAAAATAATCTTCATCAACTTCGGTCCATCCACGAGCAGCTGAAAACGGATTTGTATAAAATCTTTTTGATATTTTCCCTGTTCCAAAGGGTTTTAGTTCATCTTCACAAACAAGCTTTCTATCGGGATTCCGTTTAATCGAAGCGAAAAGACTGTCTAAATTTTCTGAGAGGCAAAATTGCCTCAAGAAAATAAACTGTTCTAACGGAGTATCATACTGTTTTTGCCAATCCTGTGAAAAAGTATGTGAAGTTGGACTGGAGTAATCAAGTAAAAGAGCAGCACACTCCTCCGCAATGGAATTCGTTAAATTGATATAGTCTACATCATAACTAATTTTATCAGGAACAACTTCAAAAGGAATCCCCGTTTTTGATTCATCAAAAAAGAGCTTTGACTTTCCAAGATAATTTATGAATTGAAAAACGAGGCTTCTTTCATCATCTCGTTCTATTTTTAGAAACTTATTGTCTTCATTTTTCAACGAAAGAACACATATTGTTTTTTCATCGGTATTTATGGGCTCAACAATACATTTATAGCGAATAGTTTCTTTTAAGCGGAGCGGCTCTATGTTGTAAGCCTCATTTTTTTCATATTCAACATAAGATTTCCCGTTAGGATCATCGTCTACTAAAGAGAAAAAATCAAAACAACCATCAGTATACTTGATATCGTCCCAACATACCAGGCGATTCTTTCCAGCAGGGAAAACTTTCAATTGAAATGAAGCTGTCTTATAAACAAATGCAGCAAACTTCATCTTTCAACAAACCCTTTAACTATATAAAGCTGGCATATTGGAAGCGATTCAATCTTTCCTGCATTTGCTCTATTTTGGCTTTACTACGAGGAAGATCATTTCCACAAAGTTCAGCAAGATTCTTTAACAATTCACCAATCTGCTTTTTGTTGCCATGAATTTTAGGAAGGATTTTCTGCAAAATTTGTATATCAGCAATACCTTTAGCATCAGGCTTACTTCCTTCAGCTGTCTCGTAGGCAGCTATGGCATACAATCGAATTTCTTTTACAGTTCGATAAGCAAACTCAAAACCAAATCTTTCCAATTCATTGTAGAAATTTTCAAGAATAGAGGCAATGCCATCTATAACAGACGACTCTTCTTCAGAGGGAGCTTTGTTTCGAACATCCATTGCCAACTGCAAGAAAGCATTGGCATCGCCTACTGCAGTGTCCAAATTTTCATCGCCGGAGGAATTTTTGAAACTAGAAATGACGCTTTCTTTAGCTGGTTTAAACTCAATAACGTTTGCGCGATCAAGAACTTTAGGACTAAACATATAGGTAGTTTCATCAATATTCACAGTACCTGTTATGAATAGGTTTTTGGGCAGTTCCAGCTTACCGTAGCCCACTATATCAAAGAAGGTCTTTTCATCACATTCATAATCAAGCAATTCCATTTTACTTAAAAAATCTGAAAAATATCTTTCCACATGAGAAAGATTCATTTCATCAAGAATGAGAAAGAACGGGATTGTTGGATTAGCAGCGGCAAGTTCAACAAATTCAAATACATTTGTTTTCTCGTACTTACCTTTGCCTTTGTTCGCAAGAGGATTGTAATAGCCTAGAATTTTTGTATTGTCCGTCCAATCAGCGCCGACAGGAACAAGCAAACAGTTTTCTTCACAAATGTCACTTAAAAGACCTTTTTGATACTTACATACATATTTTGCAATAGTTTGTATTTGAGGACGATCCCAAGAATACGATTGCCCATCATAAGAGCCGTCATTTTGCATAGCAGTAAGTTCAGGAATTGCTTCTAGGCCGTTCTCATTGTACCAGTTAACATACTCTTGAATAATACCAAACGAAATACAGATTTTCTTGTCTTTCGTATTAAAAACTTCTATGGATGATTCCGAGACTGACGCCAATCTTATTCCATCTATATCAATATCATTATTCAAGATATACTGGAACAACCCTTGTAAATCTTTGTTAAAAACAGGAACAAAGCACTTAAAGTAGTTCGCCAGTCTAACAGCGATCCTTGTTTTTCCGGTACCAGAGTTTCCTGTTAAAATAACAAAGGGTTTTGCAAGTAGTGAATAAACATAGCGCTTACTTAATTCATCATCATGAACAAACGCATTAATTGAGGCGTTGTCTACAGCGACGCCATTATTGCCAGCTTGTATATCCACCAAAGTAGGAACTAAATTTTCTAATGAATCGGGATTGCCAACTTTCTCTATATGGCTTTCGGCCCCATCTTTATAAATTCTGTACTTCTGATAGTTGCTCTCACCACTTATTGGCTGATAAATAAAAGTTTCTTTTCGGCCTTCATTAAAAAGACCATTTAGTATTTGCACAATGTTTTCATTAGCTTCGCTAATTACATTTATAATCTCTGATCCGCTAGGCAACACAAGATGAGCCGCGCGGCACCATGTAGAATTAGATCCATTCGTACCAGCATTAATGTGAACAGGACCGCCCTTTATACGATATGTATTTTTTTTACTAAAGTCCTGCGTTTGGAACCATTCATATCCCTTTCTTTGGAATAACGCTTTAATATCACGGTTCGTCATAGCCATTATGCACCCCACTTTTTAAAGTTTTCTTTCTTTTGCGGGTTCGGAGAACTTGCACCCAACGGGAAGCCCATCAAATACTCAGCGTTCTTAGGAGCGGGTTTTTCAAAAACCTTCTTAAAATTCCTACACCCCTGATGTTTCATCATGGAGGGAGCGGAGTAATTTGCCATCGTTGTCGGCGTATGGACAAGTCCCATTTCTTCGCCAAATGTATTCTTTATCCAAGTTTTTT
>JAEEGG010018909.1_pt1 | contig 13959 bp, 8 predicted proteins | sample 9134161 | NCBI WGS metagenome assembly JAEEGG01 (sample SAMN16246543, study PRJNA631951) | gut metagenome | biome: gut microbiome; feature: rumen; material: CR-attached | host: Bos | place: Iran: Karaj | collected 2018-10 | reverse complement strand
AAATCCAACAAAAATAGGGAAAATGAAGATTTTTGTATGATTTTCAACAAGATTTTTGAAAGATTTTGAGCGTAGCGACCATATAATCAGCTATGACTGAGTAGTTACCGTTCATTGCCATAGCTGTTAAAATATGAATATACTCTGCTTATTGTCTGCGCCGCTGTCTCATGTACTCCATGACGCCTGTGACGATGAAGTAGAGTGCTGCTACGCCTGCTGCCGGAATGACCACCCACAGGAACAGGTTGATCAGCATCCACGCCGTCTTCATGAAGAGCCACCAGAGCAGACCGAATACCGCCACGCCGCCGACCAGTCCTACTGCCAGACCACCGACTCCGGAGGCTACCACTTCGCCAGTACCCACTACGACAATGACAAACTCGTAGATGCAGGCCAGCATGACACGCAGGCCGATAGCCACGGCGTACAGCACGAAGGCCAGGAATGCCTGCAGGGCGGTGACGCCTGACACGACCGACGATGCCGTGACTCCCGACGTCATAGCACCCAGCTTCTGCAGCCAGTCGTCGAACTTGCCCATCAGCGAGGGCTTCAGCTGTTTTACCTGTTCTGCCTTGATGGCTTGGCCCGTCTCGCCGCCCTGTAGCCTCATGCCTATCAGGGCGCACAGCAGCATGGTGAGGTAGTAGGGTGCCATCTCCTGCTTGGTCCAGATGGTGAGGTAGGTGCCGTAGTCGTAGCCTGTTATCACGACGCCGAAGATGAGGATAAAGGGAATGACCCAGAAGAAGGCTTCGCCCGTCGTGTTCTTCATCTGCCGGCAGTGGTTGATGAGTGAGGCTATGCGGTTGTATTCAGCGAGCGTCTCGTCGTCGCAGTAGCCGTTGGCAATGGCATCGTCCAGGCACTGACAGGCCTGAGTCAGCCTGTCGTCGCTCGGTACCTTCATATCGTCAGCGGGGCCGAAGCATTCCTGTGCCTCTGCCATCAGACGATATGCCTGCTCCTTGTCGCCGACGCCTGGCGAGTGTTCCAGCCGCTTCGGCGAGATGTAGGTGTAGGTGCGCTTGCCTTGCAGGATGAGCAGGATAAAGAGTAGGACGGCCAGCAGGGAGTAGGGCAGTATGGCCCACCCGAAGCGTGGGCTGTAGTCTGCGGGCGTCTCGACCTTCATGTTGTCGGTGCCGATGGCCTGCTGTATCTCCTCTGGTGTGAGGATACGGTTGTAGATGGCCACCTCGTTGAAGTATATCCCCGATGCGTGACCGATGCTCCAACCCACGTCGCAGGCAATGTCCATGGACGATATCAAGCGGTATTTCGTATTGACTCCCTTAAAGCCCGTCACGTACCTGCCCTTCGACGCTATGCCTACGCGGAAGGAGTAGAACTGCGAGTCGCGGATGGGGCTTCGGGGCGAGGCGATACTGTATGTATGGCTTCTCTCCATCGACTCTATGGTGATGGCGATGACGGCCTCGTGGCTGCTGGACGACCTGTCGGAGTAGGCCAGCCAAAGCAGCGGCAGCGAGTAATCCGTCTGCGCCCCTACCAGCAGGCTGTCGTGAAACAGCGTACACTCCAGCTCGTCATCATCGGCCGTCAAGCCGATGGGCAGTCCTATGCTGAGTTTCTCGAGGTCGTCGTCAAGATGGTTGACCAGTCGGAGCAGGATGGTGTGGGGCTGGTGGATGGCCCACATGTCGCTGGGCAGCGGCAACGTCATGGCGGTAGTGCCAAGATACTCTTTGTGGTAGTTGCTGTGGCGGCTGCTCTTGGTGGTGTCACGCGGAAGGCCGCGCACCAGGTCGTTCACGTAGTCTTTGTGCAGGTCCCAGTGCGACACGAGACCTTCGGTCGGCCATGTCGTAAGGTGCTCATTATAAGCCTGCGTAGTGCCGAGGCCTATAATGAGCACGAGGAGAGTATTCAGTAGTCGTTTCATCTATTGTTCACGCTCTATCCATCCGAGGTTGTCGCCACGGCGCACCTTGGCACCCTGCTTGGCAGCCACCTCGACGAGCTTGCCGCCGAGGGCAGCGGGAATGGGAACGATCTCGCCCCACGGAGCCTGAATGTAGCAGTAGGTGTCGCCCTCCTTGTACTTCTGTCCGATGAACGGTTCGAGGCACGGCTCGCAGGCCCCCTCGCCGGAGAACTCGTAGTACACCTGACCGGCAACGGGAGCTGTCAGCGGGTCGGCCTTAGCGTGCTTGAAGGCGGCAATGTCGGCGGGTGAACCACCGACCGCGAGCTTGGCGTCCTTGGCCTTCTGGATGTCGGCCAGTAGCTGCTTCTTGGCCTGGCCGCTCTTGAACGGGCGGTACTGCTCGGGGTGCATGGCCAGCTCGAACAGCTCCTCGTTGTCCTGGCCGTAGTCCCAGCCGTTCTCGTCCATCTCCTTCTTGAAACCGTCGAGGGCATTGGGAATGAGGGTGTGCGGGTCGGCATCGGTGAACTCGCGGCCCTGCTTCTTGGCCAGTTCGATGAACTCCGGGTCGATGGTGCCAGGCACCTTGCCGCTCTTGCCGAGTATCATGCCCCAGATGGCATCGTCCATCATGACGTAACGGCCCTTGCCTTGTTCGATGGTCAGCAGGTTCATCAGGGCGATGTTCTTCGTGTACTGCGAGAACGGTGTCACCAATGGGGGATAGCCCACCTTCGGCCATACGTACTCCACCTCGTTGAACAGCTTCACCAGCATGTCGTCCATCGTGAGCGTCGGCTCGCCCTTCTTCTCGCGCAACTTGTTGATCATCGACTGGATAGGACCGAGGTCGGCCATCATCGAACCCATCATGCCGCCAGGCAGACCACTGCCAAGCAGCAGCGAGGACATATGCTTGTTGGCAGGATTGATAAAGCAGCCCAGCCAGTCGTCGATGAACTCCTGTGTCAGGGTGCGAGCCTGCATGTACGCGTTCATATTTATATCAGCCACCTCGAAGCCCTCGTTCTTCAGCATCGACTGCACCGAGATGATGTCGGGGTGTACCTTGCCCCAGCTGAGTGGCTCGATGGCGGTGTCGATGATGTCGGCACCGTTGTTGCACACCTCTAAGATGCTGGCCATCGACAGGCCCGGGCCTGAGTGGCCGTGATACTGGATGATGATGTCGGGGTGCTTCGTCTTGATGCTCTTCGTCAGCGCACCCAGCAGGGCAGGCTGACCGATACCGGCCATGTCCTTCAGGCAGATTTCCTCGGCACCGGCGGCTATCACCTCGTCAGCAATGGCCGAGTAGTACTCGACGGTATGGACGGGCGAGGTGGTGATGCAGAGCGTGGCCTGCGGAATCATGCCGGCCTCCTTGGCCCACTTGATCGAGGGAATGATGTTACGTGTGTCGTTCAGACCGCAGAAGATACGGGGGATGTCGACACCCTGTGCCTTCTTCACCTTGTACATCAAGGCACGCACGTCATCGGGTACGGGGTACATGCGCAGGGCATTGAGACCACGGTCGAGCATGTGCGTCTGGATGCCGGCCTCGTTGAACGGCTTACAGAAGGCGCGGACGGCCAGATTAGGATTCTCGCCGGCCATGAGGTTCACCTGCTCGAAGGCACCGCCATTGGTTTCCACACGGGCAAAGCACCCCATGTCGACGATGACTGGTGCGATACGCTCTAACTGATCCTTGCGGGGCTGGAACTTGCCTGACGACTGCCACATGTCGCGGTAGACGAGACTAAACTTGATTTTCTTCTTCATAAGTGAGTTGTTAGGTTTTTGTTTTCAACAATATTTTTGCAAAGGTAGGAAAAAAATATGAATTACGAATGCGGAATGATGAATTATTTTTCGTATCTTTGCAAATAATTTCAGAATCTATGAAGAAAACGTTCTATTTTATCGCTTTTGCAGTATTGCTGACGGTCAGCTGCGGCCGCCAGGGAGGGAAGGAAACGGAAGATGCGAGAATCGCCGCGATGCACGAGTACCTGCCTGGCGACTCGATGTTCTACGGGCTGGCGTGTGACGGATGTACCGACTCGATGCTCGTGCTGCTGCCCTACAGCGGCGAGGACCCTGACACGTTCGACATCATCAAAGCCTTCCAGCAGCGGCGGGTATTCGGACTGCCGAGCATCGGCGACGAGGTGGCGGTCATCGTCAATCCCGACGACCGTGACGAGGCACTGGTGGTGATCAATACGGAGGTGCTGAAGGGGACGTGGTGCTACATGGTAGAACCCACGCTGCGACATATAGACGACCTGCCGGAACGGGTACGCAACCGCATGATGGGCGAACTGTCCGACTCGGTGCGCCAGCAACTGCTGGTGCCGCGTGAGTACCTGTTGAAGCTGAAGCGTGGCAACACGGCGGCAGCAATGGGCGATGAGTGGCGGCGTCATGCGTCTGAGGACTACTCTCTTGTGGAATATCCCGCCTTGCGCCACTATACGGAGTGGTACCTGTACAACGGACGGCTTATCCTGAAGGCCGACACCATCAGCGGTCTGACCGAGGAGGGTGCAAAGCCCGTCATCGATACGGCAGACATCTGCCTGTTGATGAAAGATACGATGGTGCTCCGTTTTGCTGACAGAGAACAGCACTACTACCGGCAGCGTCAGATGCCGACGGAGTAGCCGGCGATACGTTCCAGTTCCTGCTTGAGGAACTGTGGCGTATAGCCCTTGGTGCTGGCGGCCACCTCCTGTGGCGTGCCTGTGTTGAGCACCATGCCGCCGCGCCGTCCGCCCTCAGGACCCATGTCGATGATGTGGTCGGCCTGACAGATGACATCCATGTTATGCTCGATGACGATGACGGTGTTGCCACGGTCTACCAGCCGCCGCAGCACCTGCATCAGGATGCGGATGTCCTCGAAGTGCAGGCCCGTCGTCGGCTCGTCGAGGATGTAGACGGTGCGTCCTGTGTCCTTTTTCGACAGTTCGGTGGCCAGCTTCACGCGCTGGCTCTCGCCGCCGCTGAGTGTGGTGGATGGCTGCCCGAGCTTGATGTAGCCGAGGCCCACGTCCTGGATGGTCTTGATCTTACGCAGGATGTCCGGCACGTTCTCGAAGAACTCCACGGCCTGGTTGATGGTCATGTCCAGCACGTCGGCTATCGACTTTCCCTTGTAGCGCACCTCCAGCGTCTCGCGGTTGTAACGCTTGCCGTGACACTCCTCGCAAGGCACCTGGATGTTGGGCAGGAAATTCATCTCGATGGTCTTGTAGCCGTTGCCGCCGCACGTCTCGCAGCGGCCTCCCTTCACGTTGAACGAGAAGCGGCCGGGCTTGTAGCCGCGAATCTGAGCCTCAGGCAGGTTGACGAACAGCGAGCGGATGTCGCTGAACACGCCGGTATAGGTGGCGGGGTTGCTGCGTGGCGTACGGCCAATGGGTGTCTGGTCGACGTTGACCACCTTGTCGACATGCTCCAGTCCCTCGATGCTGTCGTAGGGCATGGGCTGCTGCAGCGAGCGGTAGAAGTGCTTCGACAGGATGGGGTAGAGCGTCTCGTTGACGAGCGTCGACTTGCCGGAGCCGCTGACACCTGTCACGACGATGAGCTTGCCTAAGGGGAACTCCACGTCGATACCCTTCAGGTTGTTGCCGCGACAGCCCCGAAGGAGAAGACTCTCCCCCGGCCCCTCCCTGTGAGGGAGGGGAGTAGATAGAACCTGCGCTGATGCCCCGCCTTGAGAGTAACCACTCCCCTCCCTCACAGGGAGGGGTTGGGGGAGAGTCTGTTGGGTGGTAGGCCTTAAATACTGCGCCGTCAGCGTGTCGCTCTTCAGCATGTCGGCGACGGTGCCTTGGAACACCACCTCGCCGCCCTTGCGGCCGGCGCGTGGGCCGATGTCGACGATGTAGTCGGCGTTGAGCATCATGTCGCGGTCGTGTTCCACCACGATGACGGTGTTGCCGATGTCGCGCAGCTCCTTCAGCGAGCGGATAAGCCGCTCGTTGTCGCGCTGGTGCAGTCCGATGGACGGCTCGTCGAGGATGTACAGCACGTTGACCAGCTGCGAGCCAATCTGTGTGGCCAGGCGGATGCGCTGGCTCTCGCCGCCTGACAGCGATGCCGACTGGCGGTTCAGCGACAGGTAGTCCAAACCAACGTCAAGCAGGAAGTCCAGGCGGGTGCGTATCTCCTTTAGAATCTCTGACGCTATCTGCCGCTGCTGGTTGTCCAGGTGTTGCTCGCAGTCGTCGAACCACTGGCGCAGTTCGCAGAGATCCATCGATGCCAGCTCGGCGATGTTCTTGTCCCATATCTTGTACGACAGGGCCTCGCGGTTCAGCCGCTGCCCCTTGCACTCAGGACACTGGCACTCGGCCAGGAACTGGTCGGCCCACTTCTGGCCTGTCGTGGAGTCGTCGTTGTCGATGACGGAGCGCAGGTACTTGACCACACCGTCGAAGTCGGTGAAATAGTCGCTGGTGGTGTGTACCAGCTCCTTGTCGATGCGTATGCTGTGCAGCGAGCCGTAGAGTATCTCGCTGAGAGCCTCTTCGGGGATGTCGGCGATGGGTGTCTTCAGCGTACATTCGTACTCCTTGAGGATGGCGTCAATCTGCCAGAATATCAGCTGGTTCTTGTATTTCCCCAGTGGTGTGATGCCACCCTCGTGGATGCTTAGTTTGCGGTTGGGGATGACTTTCTCAAGGTCTATCTCGTTGATGTAGCCCAATCCCTTGCAGCGTGGACAGGCTCCCTGAGGCGAGTTGAACGAGAAGTTGTTGGGGGCGGGGTCGCTGTAGCTGATGCCCGTCGTGGGACACATCAGGCGGCGCGAGAAGTATTTGGCCTCGCATGTCTCGTAGTCCATGATCATGATGAGGCCCTCGCCTTGCTTCATGGCCGTCTGAACGCTTTTTTTCAGACGGTCGGAGGGTGTCTTCTGGGAATTCTCGCCCGCTTCAACCTGCAGGCGGTCGATGACCACCTCAATGTCGTGGTTCTTGTAGCGGTCGACCTTCATGCCGCGAACAATCTCCTGCACCTCGCCGTCGACGCGGATGTGCAGGTAACCCTTGCGGCGCATCGACTCAAACAGTTCGCGGTAGTGGCCCTTACGGCTGTGTACCAGCGGAGCCAGTATCAGGATTTTGCGGCCTGCGTAGTCGTTCGTGATCATGTCGATGACCTTCTCCTCGGTGTATTTCACCATCGGCTCGCCGGTCATGTAGCTGTATGCCCTGCCGGCACGGGCAAAGAGCAGACGCATGAAGTCGTAAATCTCCGTCGTGGTGCCCACCGTGGAGCGTGGGTTCTTGTTGGTAGTCTTCTGCTCGATGCTGATGACGGGCGATAGACCGGTAATCTTGTCGACATCAGGACGCTCCATGCCGCCAAGGAAATTGCGGGCGTAGGCCGAGAACGTCTCAATATAGCGGCGCTGTCCCTCGGCGAAGATGGTGTCGAAGGCCAGCGACGACTTGCCGGACCCAGAGAGGCCGGTGATGACGGTCAGCGACTGGCGCGGTATGTCAACGTCGATGTTCTTCAGATTATGAACGCGCGCGCCAAAGACTTGGATCTTTTCCATGGGAGCTATGTGGGCTTACGGGGATGATGGATGCTATGGTGTCGGATTGGATGACTCAATTTCGTTTTTCTTGCGGATGAGGTTGACATCGCGGCGGATGTTGTACGTGCGACCGTCGGCACCCCGTGCCTTGACGTAGACGAAGTAGACACCTTCTTTGCAGGGATGGCCCTTGTAGGTGCCGTTCCACGAGCCGGCCACGTCGTGCCACTCGTAGAGCTTCTGGCCGTGGCGGTTGAAGATGTAGGCATGGAAGTCGACGATGCTCTTGTAACGGCCAGTGGAACCGCTGTCGTTCACGCCCTTGGCACCATACAGCTCATTCTTGCCGTCACCGTTTGGCGAGAAGGCGTTGGGCATCTCCAGGTGGCTCTCGCTGATGGTGACGGTGATGGAGACTGAGTCCACGGCCTCGTTGTCCTGGCGCAGAATCAGCGACACCACGTTGTCGCCGGCCTCGGTGAAGTCGTGGTCGAAGCTTTCCTCGTAGCGAGTCAGACTGGTGCCTGTCACCTGGTTGCGGATGTGCCACTCGATGCCGGCACCGGCCTCCAGGCTGGAGACGTTGGCGTCGAAGTGTACGTGCAGCGGAGCCTCGCCCTCGATGTCATCCCATTCAGAAACCTCTTCGCCGCTGCTGCCTGTGTAGGTGGCCTTCGGTTCCCAGTCGGCCCATGCTGCCAACGGAAGCAGCAAAGTGACGGAAATAATGAGTATTTTCCTTAAAAACATAGTCATAATCATAATATTTTTGCAAAATTAGCGAAAAAAGTAGAACTACAGCAATTTTTTTTGTAATTTTGTAGCGCAAAACTGAAAATTGTGCTTTTATGAAACGTTTTTTGAGATATTTACTGCTTTTCACCGTCCTGGCGACGGCAACGGACAGCCTCTTGGCGCAGACACAGTCATTCAAGGAGCTGCATAAGGTGAAGCGCAAGGAAACCATCTTCGGCATAGCCCGCGACAACGGGCTGACCGTTGAGGAACTCATCAAGGCCAACCCTGAGATGAACCAGCCCGGCTACGAACTGAAGAAGGGCGACTACATCAGGATTCCATATCCCAGCGGGCAGCAGCCTGTCGCCCAGCCGTCGGCCAACACGCAGCAGGAAATAGCCATGCCCTCGAAGCCTGAGACAAAGAAGAAGGACCTTCGCCACCGTGAGATTCGTGTCGGCATCATGCTCCCCCTGCATAACGACAATGGCGACGGACGGCGCATGACGGAATACTACCGTGGACTGCTGATGGCCTGCGACAGTCTGCGTGTGAACGGCATCTCGACAGACATCCGCGCCTGGAACGTGGCCGAGGACACCGATGTCAACACCATCCTGGACGACCCCAATGCCGCCGAACTGGACGTCATCGTCGGTCCGCTGTACTCGAAGCAGGTGAAGCCGATGGCTGACTTCTGTCTGGCCCACGATATACGGCTGTTCATCCCTTTCAGCATCACCACTGCCGACCTGTACACCAATGCCAACCTGATGCAGGTGTTCCAGAACGGGGCGATGCTCAACGAAGCATACGTCAGCCAGTTCTGCCAGCGGTTCAAGGGGTGCCACCCCGTCATCGTCGACTGTAACGACTCCACCAGTACCAAGGGACCGTTTACCACGCTGCTGCGCCGCCGCCTCGAGCAGGACGGCATCAAGTACAGCATCACCAATCTGCGCTCCAGCGAGAGCATGTTCCTGAAATCGTTCTCGACGACGCAGCCTAACGTGGTGGTGCTCAACACCAGCCGATCGACTGAGCTGAACGTGGCATTCGCCAAGCTGAACGGCATGCTGACCAGCAACCAGCAGGTGCAGGTGACGATGTTCGGCTATCCGGAATGGCTGATGTACACCCGCCAGCATCTGGATAACTACTATAAGTTCGACACCTACGTGCCTACCACCTACTACATGAACCCGCTGTCGCCACGTGGTGAGCACTTCAAGCAGAAGTACCGCTGGAACTTCCATCAGGACATGCAGAACTACCATGCACGCTATGCCGTGACGGGCTTCGACCACGCCTTCTTCCTGCTGAAGGGCCTGCACCTCTACGGCAAGAACTTCACGGGGGCTTCCGGCATGGTGGGCTATACCGCACTACAGACACCGCTGAACTTCGAGCGCCTGCCGGGTGGGGGGCTGCAGAACCGCTCCATGCTGCTGGTACACTATACCAAGCAGAACCGCATCGAGACCATCAGCTTTTGAAAAGTAAAAAGGTAAAAAGGAAAAAAGGAAAAATCGGGCGATGCTAAGATATATATATTATATGGTAAGAAGCTGGAGGAAACGATGGGTAAATGCAGTTTTACCCTTTTGCCTTTTTACCTTATTACCATTTTCCGCTGCTGCACAGGTAGGCCAGTACCGTACTGACCTGGCCGTGGGCGGCAGTGCAGGCTACATGATGAGCAACGTGGGCTTCATGCCCGACGTGCCGCAGAAGATGCTGGGCGGACTGACCGGCGGACTGACCGTGCGCTACACCTGCGAGAAATACTTCAACAGCATCTGTGCCGTCGTGGCCGAGGTGAATGTCGCACAGACGGGATGGAAGGAGAATATACAGGACGTGGACAACAACCCCGTCTACTACTACGACGACAAGGAACAGAAGAATCCGCTGTACTACGAGCGACATGCCACCTACCTGCAGATACCTGTCCTGGCACGCCTGGGGTGGGGGCGTGAGCGCCGTGGCTTCCAATTCTTCGTACAGGCCGGGCCGCAGATTGGCGTATTCCTCAACGAGTCGACCAAGACCAATGTCGTGCCAGGCTACGGTACCTTGACGACGCGCTCGTCGTCGGTCGTGGCACAGGACACGATGGCCGTACAGCGGAAGTTCGACTATGGCATCGCCGCTGGTGCCGGACTGGAGTTCTCGCATCCGAAGATTGGCCACATCCTGCTGGAAGGCCGTTACTACTATGGCTTGGGCGACATCTTCAACAACACGAAGGCTGACTACTTCGGTCGCAGCAACTTCGGACAGATAGTCATCAAGGCCACCTACCTGTTCGACATCGTCCGTACCAAGAACGACAAGATCAAGTAAAGAAAACAAAATAGGAGTCTGTGTCAAATTGAAAAAACAACGGATTTAACTGATTAAACGGATTATGGCTATACTGAATATCAGAAGGTTACAAATCCGTGAAATCCGTAAAATCCGTTGTTTAATAATAATTGGAGTATTTTGACACACCCTCGCATTGTGTGCTATGCACTATTCTGGGATTTTGTAATGGAAGTCAGAGAGGGACAACGGGTAGGGTTCCTCTTCGTTAAGCCATATCCATCGGCTCCACCCCGTGGCGTGGTCGAAGGCTAACTGCTGGTACGTGCCTTCCAATGTGCCGCCCCAGTTTTTCTTCTTTGTTGTCTCGCCAGTCTCAGTGTCGTACTCGTACCGTTCGCCGTTGGGTTCGTAGCATACATAGCTGTTGAGATAAAATTCCGGTTCATCTAATGTACCGAAATTAAATACGGTGCAGTCGCGATAGTGGCCTTTGGTGCCTATCATGATACTGGCATCGACGGTAAGTCCGTGCATTTCAAGATACTGGCTGGCATGGCGGCTGACGACAGTCTGCAGGAAGGCTCCTTCGAGTTCATTGAAGAACTCGTCGCTTATCACACCCTTGCCATATCTGTAGATTCGGGTGTAGTAGTCGACAATGTCATAGCTGGGATTATCCTGGTAGACACGGAAACTGGTGGCGGTGCATGAGTCTATAGCCGTCTTCAATTCTGCGCTGTGCTGATAGGCATCGATGAGCTTGTCGGTGAACAGCCTGAACTTCTGTCCGAAGGCGTCGAGCTTTGAGGTGCGGATGACGCTCATGTCGTAGTAGCGGTGGTCAGACAGCGGGTAGGTGTCGTCCCAGTAGCTGACAGTCAGATGGTTGTATTGGCTGAGTGCCGCCTCGATGTCAGCGGGGTGTGCTGCCAGTTGGTCAATGAGTATGTCGTAGCGGCCACCGCGATCGGGTACCTGGTAGGTCGACAACACCAGATAGTCTGCTACGTCCTTCAGCTCGAACTGATATTCGACGGTATTCATCAGACAGGCATCCAAGTAGACGGTCTGCAGGTGAACACCAGCGTTGGCCAGTGCCTTGTGCAGCGACGACACAGTGAAGTGCTTGTCGTCGTTTCCTGAATCGTAAATAAGGCCTCGCGTAGTGGTCTCTGGTAGGTCCTTGTCAGGGCGGTAGCCACCGCCGTGGTCGCTTAGGATAAGCAGGTAGTTCTTGGCTGGCCTGGTCTCAGCTGCCCACTTGATGAAGTTGGACAGCGAGTCAGGACAAGTCGCGTCGGCATTGTCGGCTCCATAGACGTTGGCATGACAGAACAACTGGCTTTCGATTGACTGCTCAGGGTCTAAGATCATGCGCACACTCTTATTGCCCCAGATGACGCACGAGTCGCCATTAAAAAAGAGTCTCATAAACAGTTGGTGTGATGTCGAGAACTTGTGCTGTGCGACAATGTTCACACGCTTGTAGTTCTCCCGCTTACTTTTCAGAAACTGCTGGAGATTTGCCATGATCATGCTGTCGAGATTCGACCCGCCGTGACCATAGAAGATGACGGTGTAGTCGGCCAGACTCTCTGGATTGGGACCCGGCACTGGGTTGTCACTACTGTCGCTGCACGAGGTCAGCACAGTTGTCATTGTCATGCAGCATAAGGCTGCTGCTAGTACTGTCAATAGTCTTTTCATAGTCAGAGAACTTTATTTTACCTTACAAAGGTACGAATAAAAAGTTACTTGGCTGTATATGTCGTCTTAAAATGTGTTAAGAGGTGCTTTTGTCCGCTACCATGCGATGGTACGAATGTCAGCCTTTTTGAGTGACACGCGCATTTTTAGTCTGATTCCTTTGGATGTTTTGAAAATAATGATTACCTTTGCAAAAACTAATTTTATAAATATTCATTCATATTATGTTCGAAGGACAACCGAAAGGATTATTCGCGTTGGCACTGGCCAACACCGGCGAACGCTTTGGCTACTACACCATGCTCGCCGTCTTTGCATTGTTTCTGAGGGCCAACTACGGACTGTCGCCCGCCATGGCAGGCACTATCTACAGCTCGTTCCTCATGTTTGTGTACTTCTTCCCCCTCATCGGCGGTGTGATGGCCGACAAGTTCGGCTTCGGACGCATGGTGACAACGGGCATCATCATCATGTTTGCAGGTTACCTGCTGCTCTCCGTTCCCCTTGGTGGCGACACGCTGGCTCTCGTAGTCATGCTGGGTGCGCTGTTGCTCATAGGCTTCGGTACGGGTCTTTTTAAGGGTAACCTGCAGGTGATGGTCGGCGACCTTTACAACGATCCGCAGTACAAGGACAAGCGCGACGCAGGATTCTCCATCTTCTACATGGCCATCAACATCGGCGCCCTGTTTGCACCGACGGCAGCCATCAAGATCAAGGAATATGCAGAGACATCGTTGGGCTACTCGTCGAACGACGCCTACCACTTCTCGTTCGCCGTGGCCTGCGCCTCGCTCATCCTCTCCATCGCCATCTACTACCTCTTCCGCTCAACATTCCGTCATACCGAAGGCGGCACCAAGAAGGATGCCAAAGCTGCTGATGCGGCTCCTGTCGAGGAACTGTCGAAGGAGGAGACCAAGCAGCGTATCGTAGCCCTGTGCCTCGTGTTTGCCGTGGTTATCTTCTTCTGGATGGCTTTCCATCAGAACGGATTGTCGCTGACCTATTTTGCTGACGAGTTCACAGCGCAGTCGGCTGAAGGTCTGCAGGCCATGTGCTTCAACGTATGGAACCTCGTTGCTGTCATCTTCATCGTCTATGCCCTGTTCTCGCTGTTCCAGTCGAAGACGGGCAAGGGTAAGGCCATCTCTGCCGTTGTCATTGGTATGGCCGTGTGTTTCCTCTGTCTGTCGTACGACGCTGATGGCAGCATCACGGTGTCTGCACCTATCTTCCAGCAGTTTAACCCCTTCTACGTGGTAGCGCTGACACCTGTGTCGATGGCCATTTTCGGTTCGCTGGCTGCCAAAGGCAAGGAGCCTTCTGCTCCCCGTAAGATAGCCTATGGTATGATTGTGGCTGCCATCGCTTACGCGCTGATGGCCTTCGCATCGTTCGGACTGCCTATGCCGCAGACGGAAATGGTGAACGGCGAGCCTGTTGCCAAGCATGTGGCCGACGTGACGCCCAACCTGCTGATCAGTGTCTACCTGGTGCTGACCTTCGGCGAGCTGCTGCTGTCGCCGATGGGTATCTCCTTCGTGTCGAAGGTGGCTCCTCCCAAATACAAAGGCATGATGATGGGCGGCTGGTTCGTGGCTACCGCCATCGGCAACCAGCTGGTCGTCGTGGGTGGACTGCTGTGGGGTGCCGTACCTCTCTGGCTGTGCTGGAGCGTGTTCCTGGGTGTCTGCCTCGTGGCCGCTCTCTTCATGTTTGCCATGATGAAACGTCTGGA
>JAEEGG010018900.1_pt1 | contig 13961 bp, 10 predicted proteins | sample 9134161 | NCBI WGS metagenome assembly JAEEGG01 (sample SAMN16246543, study PRJNA631951) | gut metagenome | biome: gut microbiome; feature: rumen; material: CR-attached | host: Bos | place: Iran: Karaj | collected 2018-10 | reverse complement strand
GGAACTCGAACTGCAGCTGGTGCAGGCCGAGAAGGATTTCGAAAAACTGAAGGAAATGTTCCCCGAAGAGGAAAAGGTTCCGCTGCGCCTGCAGGACCTCTACGCCGTGCTCCGCAGTTCGGGCGTGCAGATCCAGAAGTTCAATCCGGAAGGATCTTCCCAGAAGGAACACTACATCGAGAACCGCTATTCCATCGCGGTCAACTCGGGTTACCACATGCTGGGTTACCTGTTTGCGGAAATCGCGAACTTCAATTACCCGACGGCGATTACGAACCTCAGGTTGAACCGCTACTCGGGAATTGCCGCCGAACTTCAGAAGGCGGAAACTCACGGCTGGACTCCTATTACGGTGTCGGTGTCGTTTAACCTGACCACCTATACATCCAAGAAGGTAGGCCCATGATGATGAACAAATTAATTACTTTGTTCCTGTTCGTCGCGGTGGCCGTGAACGCTGCTCAGATTAAGGATGTGAGTTTTGGTTGCGATAAGAGCAATTGCGCAGTCACGTTCAAGTTTGCCTCCGACAAGGATTTGCCCTCGTTCTTCCAGAAGTACGATGCCAAGTCGCACAAGCTTACCCTCGGTTTTTCGACGAGTGAGTTTGCTCTCGGCATGGGTGCATTCGAGATAGACCCCTCTTCGGAATGGGTCAAGTCCATGAAGGTCTACAAGGAACCCTTCCGTGGAACGGATTTCTTGAAGATTGACTTGGTTGTCGGTTCTGCGATTAAATCCGACAAGAACGAGATTGCCCTCAACAAGTCGGACTTTATGCTGAAACTCGCCGGCAAGGGCGGAAAGGCCTGGACGCTTTCGAAGCTCTTTGCCGACCGCAAGAAGGCTGCCGAGAAGGCCGCTGCCGAAGAAAAGAAGGCTGCGGAGAAGGCTGCCGCCGAAGAGAAGAAGGCTGCAGAAAAGGCCACCCTCGAAGAGAAGAAGCGTGCTGCCGAAGAAAAGAAGGCCGCAGAGAAGGCTGCTCTCGAAGAAAAGAAGCGCCTAGCTGAAGAGAAGAAGGCTGCCGAAAAGCAGGCCGCTCTCGACAAGAAGGCCGCTGAAAAGGCTGCCGCCGAAGAAAAGAAGCGCTTGGCCGAAGAGAAGAAGGCTGCCGAGAAGCGTGCCGCCGAAGAGAAGAAGGCTGCAGAGAAGGCCGCCCTTGAAGAAAAGAAGCGCCTTGCCGAAGAGAAAAAGGCTGCCGAAAAGCGTGCCCTCGAAGAAAAGAAGGCTGCAGAGAAGGCTGCCCTCGAGGAACGCAAGCGCGAGGCTGCCGAACGCAAGGAAGCGGAAAAGCGTGCCCTTGAAGAGAAGAAGGCTGCAGAACGCGCCGCTAAGGAAGAAGAGAAGCGTATCGCCGAGGAACAGAAGAACCTCGACAAGGCCATCAAGGAAGGTGGCAAGATTTCTGCCCTGCTTCCGAACCTGAAGGAAATGACGGTGCTCGTGGGTTCCGGCATGGAACAGTTCCGCCTGGTAGCGACTACCCCGATTGAACTGCAGCATGTGACCGGTCCGGATAAGGCGGGTACGATTATCATCGGACTTGCCGGTCCGCAGAAGTCGCCTGTGTTCAAGATCGGTGCCGGTACGCTCGTGAAGCATGTGACCTGGGGTGCAAACGGCCTCAAGGTTCAGCTCCAGCCGAATGCGAAGCCAGCCATCGTTGTGCAGGAAGGTGCGCTTATCCTCCAGATTGCCGAGACGACCATCAAGAAGGATGGCTTCCTGTTCTGGAGCGCCCATCCGGATGGAATCTTTGTGCGTGACTGGATGAGGGGTGCCGAAGAGAAGCCCTCGTTCGACAAGTTTGTGGGCAAGTTCGAGAAGGAAAGCAAGAAACTTGTTTCCGGTTCGCAGACATTCCACCTGCGTCCGGTTGTTCGTGAACTCATTGTCGTCGCCGACGAAATTGAACTCTTTGCCGCCCCCAACGACAACTCGCAGGTGCTACGTCGCCTTACCTTCGGTGACCGCCTCGTGAGTCTCGATGTGTCTGGCCTCTACTGCAAGGTGCAATTCGGTAGCCATATCGGCTTCGTGAACAAGCGTGCGGTGAGCTACATGGATGAACTTTCTGCCGTGCAGACGGAACGCCTCAAGCAGGTTGATAAGGAAAGGGGCGAGATTGTTTCCGAAAATGGCGAGATTGCCGGTAGCCAGCTCGATGGCCTCTACGATGACCGCGTGACGTACAGCTCGTTTGGCCGTCGCGACCCGTTCGTCGAGATCAAGGGCCTTGTGGAAGAAGGTATCAACATCGACCAGGTTGAACTTGTCGGAATCATCTGGGAATCCGATGTCCCGATGGCACTCCTCGTAGAATCCAAGAATCCTTCCATCTCCTACACGCTTAAGGAAGGTGACAAGATTCTCAACGGAAAAGTTCTTAAAATCACACAAACAGACGTGCTCTTCCTTATTCAAGAATTTGGCGTGAGCCGTCGCTACTCTATGGGTCTTCCCGATAAATTTGGGGGTCAAAAGTGAAAAAGCTGATTAAAATACTCATGGTCCTGTCCCTGGTAGTGGGACTCTCCTCGGTCTGTGCCGCCCCCGCGTCGGGTTCCGTGGAACCCAACAAGAAGCTGTACGACTTCTCGTTCGTGGACACTGACTTCAGTGCCGTGTTCCGCTCTGTTTCTGTGGTTGCTGGTGTCGATATCTTGCTTGCTCCCGATGTGAAGGGCAAGATGAGCATCAAGGTCACCAAGAAGACCTGGCAGGAAACCCTCGACATTATCTGCGAAATCAATGACCTTACCTGGGTTATCCAGGACAAGTACATTGTGATCCAGCGCCAGAGCACCTATCAGGCAAAGCAGAAGAAGATTGCCGACGAGGAAAAGCAGCAAGAGGAAACTGCTCCGCTCGTTCGTAAGAACTTCCAGATTCACCATGCTAAGGCCGACGAACTTGTGAAGGTGCTCGAAAGCATGAAGAGCGGCCGTGGCCGTATTACGGTCGTGGAACGCACGAACTCCATCATCGTGTACGATACTGATTCCAAGATCGAGCAGATGGAAAATGCCCTTACCGAACTTGACGTGGAAACCCTCCAGATCATGATTACCGCAAAGCTCGTGGTGGTGAACAGCCAGCGTGCACGCGAACTTGGCGTTGACTGGAGCGCAATGCTTGGTAACAACGTTGCTCTTACCCCGGGTGCCGCAAACGGTACCTACGGAAGCCAGGCTGGGTCTAGCCGTGGCGCCGCCATGGTAACGTCCTTCCCGAACAACGGTGCGACGCCTGCTGTTAGCGGTGCCGCAACGACGATTACTACGAGCCTCTTTGATAACAACCTCAAGCTTGCCGTGTCTAGCTTGATGGGTGACGCTTCTACCGAAGTGCTTGCTTCTCCGCAGGTTTCGACCCTCGACAATACCGAAGCCCAGGTGTTCATGGGTGACAAGGTTTCTATCCGCGTGATTGACGATAGCGGCGAGTCCTCTACGCAGCTCGTGGAAACGGGTATCAAGTTGACGGTGACCCCGCACGTTTCGGGCGACAACCGTATCTTGCTTGACCTACACCCCGAAAACAACTCCTACGATTACGACTCCAAGGGCGAAATCGTGATCAGTACTCAGGAAGCCAAGACGAAGGTCGTGGTGGCCGATGGCGAGACCGTGATTATCGGTGGCCTGACCCGCAACGAGACCCAGGAATCCGAGAGCGGCATCCCGTTCCTCAAGGATATTCCGTTCTTCGGCAACCTCTTCAAGTACACGCGTCATTCCGTGGTCAAGAAGGACCTCGTGATTTTCGTGACGCCGCGCATTATCCGCAACTACATCGGCAATGTGGATCTTTCCGAACCGTCTGCTGAAACGCAGGGTGAAGAAGCTCCGCAGATGCAGAAGGTGGAACAGCCGGCTCCGGCTGCGCAGCCCGCACAACAGGCCGCTCCGGCAGCACAGCCCGCTGCTCAGCAGCAGGCACCTGCGGCACAGCCGGCCCCTGTCGCTGAACCCGCTCCGGCTCCTGCACAGGAACCGGCCCCGGCTGCAGAACCTGCTCCGGCACCCGAGCCCGCTGCCGAGGCTCCCGCCGCACCGGAACCTGCCGCAAGCGACGTTCAGGACGATTGGAACTAAGCGCCAAGCAAGAAAGTTTAAAAGAGCCCTGTGGGGCTCTTTTTTTGCAGGATAGTTAACGGGAATATTGCTTTATGCCAGAACAGAATTTAACGCATGAATCTTTGGTGGAGTTCTTCGGGGAAGAGGAATTCCAGAAGTTGTGCAATCACGAGGCGGGGCATGCCCTGGTGGCGTTCCTGTTCAAGCGTCCGCTGGACTACGTGAAGATGGATCGTTCCAAGGAACGCCCGGGCATTACGCATATTGCGGGTAGCGAACTGGAAGGCGATGCGCATATTGCCATGGCGGGCCACCTCGCGGAATTCCTGATACGTCACGATTTCAAGTGCAACCTCGATACCGTCATGAAGGACCTGCCGATGGAACTCTACAAGAGCGATGCGGACTACCAGCGGTTCCAGGCTGCATGCTACTACTTTAAGCTGGCAGAGACCAACGTGGTCGAGCAGGACTACAATATATTGATGGCGTGCCAGAAGCAACTTTGCGAAATCGCGAAGGCGCTAAACGAGCGGGTGTACTTATCCCGCGATGAAATTGAGAATATCGTGAAGGGAGCCTAGCGCACTACGAGTGCGGCTAGGGCGAGTTCCTGCGCAATCTTCGTGCTGCACTTTCCGCTCTTGATTTCGTAGTCGATATCGGAGAGGCGGCGAATGACCCTGCCGCTGAACCCGCTCCTGCGCAGGAACCTGCCCCGGCACCCGAGCCCGCTGCCGAGGCTCCTGCCGCACCGGAACCTGCCGCAAGCGACGTTCAGGACGACTGGAACTAAGAAAAATTTGTTAACTTTTGTGCGCGGTATTTAACACCGCGTTTTTTTTGTTCCCGGATTTCGGAGGCTGTATATGAAAAATTATTTCCGCTTGCTACAGATCAGTATCATTACGTTGGTACTTTTGCTTGTGGCATGTGGTGAAAATTCATCTCCAATCATTATGCAGACAAGCCAGAACTTTATAGAGGTGGTGGAAGATGAATCGGACCTCCCGGAGTGTACTGAGGACAATGTGGGCGAACAGTACATAGTTCAGGGAGAATCCTTTTCGCGCATCTGTATAGGGGGCAAGTGGTCTACCGGAACGAATGCGGGCAAGGATACCGTCTATCTGAAGAACAAGACCGTTTCTTGCGTTACCAAGGAACTCCTTGACCATAGCGGGGTCAAGATTGTTTGTGATGGCGACAGCGTGGGCGTGTTGCTAAACGGCAATCAGGGAAAAACAGGTGAGAAGGGCGAAAAAGGTATTGATGGTGCCGGTTGTTCGCTGGTAAGGGTAAGCGAAACATCGGTGCGCCTGTTCTGTGGGGGAGATTCCACGACGGTTTATCTGGGTGTCCCACCTGATACGACGGCGAAGGATTCGGTTGTTGAACCGTATGCCGCGAAAGAAGATTCTACGAAGGGGTGCACCTTGGTGAGAATGGACAGTCTGTCAGTACGTCTTTTTTGCGACGGCGACTCCATAACGCTGTATGAACATGCCTTGCCTGATACAGCGACAGAAGTTCCTGTGAAGGAAGATTCTACAAAGAATTGTAAGTTGGAACGGATTGACAGCCTGTCTGTGCGCCTTGTGTGCGATGGTGATTCGATTGTGCTTTACGAGCACGCACTGCCTGATACCGCTGTGAATGATGCTTCGAAAAGTTGCACCATGGAACGGATTGACAGCCTCGCTGTACGCCTCGTTTGCGATGGCGATTCCATCACGCTGTACGAGCACGCGTTGCCCGACACGGGAACGGTTGTGACACCGCCAGATTCTATAACGGGGTATGCGCAGAAGGGACCGTTGGTAGAGGGATCTGTTATTAATATATGGGAAATTACTAATGAACAGACGCTTAAACATGATGAAAACACGGGCGTACAGGTAACAACTGATAATAAAGGTCGTTTTGTTTTTTCTCCGAAAGATATTGGTAGCCGGTATGTGCGTATGAGTGGAAAAGGTGCGTTTTATAATGAGGTTACAGGATCATTGTCTGATGAAAACTTTGCAAAAATAGCGGCGATCGTTGATGTGGAAAAGCAACGAACGGCAAATATGAATTTACTTACGTATTGGACAACTTATCGTTTATCTCATCTAGTAAACGGTCAACACATATCTATTGATCAAGCGAAAGAAATGGCGCATGAAGAAATTTTGAGCCATTTCCACATAGATGATGCGGCGATATTCTCTGCTTTTGAAGATATGAATATCTTTGGCACGAGTGAATCTGATGCCGCGCTGCTTGCTATTTCCATTCTTGTAATGAGAGATCTCACGACAAGAGAAATAGTACGCACTTATCATGATGTAATAGCATCTGATTTTACAGATGGCTCTTGGGACAGTGATTCCATGAAGGCTGTGATTGCTGATTGGGCGATGGATGCCGATTTAGGCGGCCGCCTCCCTAAAATCCGTCAAAATATTCTTGGGTGGGGTATTTCGGAAACAGTTCCCGATTTTGAAAAGTATATACGCAACTTTTGGGTGCGCGAGTATAATGTACCGGAATGCTCTGCTTCGAATGATGATGAAACAATCACGATAATAAACGCAAATGGCGTTATACATAGTCTAACCTGTACTACAGGAGAATGGACACTTAACGTGGTTCGTGATGCTAGAGATTCGCACGTGTATCGTGTGGTGAAAATTGGTAGTCAAGTATGGATGGCGGAAAATTTGAACTATGAAACAGAAAAAAGCTACTGTTATAATGATTCTAGCGAGTATTGCGATAAATATGGACGCCTGTATACCTGGGCTGCATCAATGGATAGTGCGGCGGTGTTTAGTGATGATGGCAAGAATTGTGGTTACGGGACGACTTGTACTCCGCTCGAGCCGGTGCGTGGCATTTGCCCAGAAGGCTGGCACTTGCCGAGCATAGGTGAATGGAAGACACTGATTGCAACGGTTGGTGAGCCTTCGGCGCGTCGTCTCTTGTCTCGCGAACAGTGGAAAAGTGGTTGGAATGGGATAGATTCCGTATTGTTTACTGTATTACCTTCGGGCTATAAATCTGGTGATGGTGAATACAAATATATGGGAGAACGAGTGGTGTTTGGCAGTTCTTCTGAAATTGATTTAGCCTGTATCTTTCAAGTGCACATTTATGATTCTGTAAAAAATGTCAGTATATTTAATCGCGGAATCGATGCAAGGACAAAGCCCATGGCTTTGCCAGTCCGCTGCTTGAAGGATTGATTAACGCACTACGAGTGCGGCTAGGGCGAGTTCCTGCGCAATCTTCGTGCTGCACTTTCCGCTCTTGATTTCGTAGTCGATATCGGAGAGGCGGCGAATGACCCTGCAGAGTAACGGCTTGCTCCAGCGGTTGGCGCATTCCGGGGCGCGGCCAATCGTGTTGAAGAGGAAATTGTTCTTGCCCATTGCCTTTGCGGCATCGGCGGGGTTCATCTTCTTGTCTTTTGTCAGGGTTATGAAGTTCAGCAGGTCGATGGAGTAGTAGTAGAGCGATGCGACTATGGGAACGGCCTCCATCCCGTTACGGAACATCTCGTTCAGTGTGCGGGTGTATGCCTTCACGTCGCGGAGCCCGAACGGCGTGTTGATTTCGTAGGCGGCGTTCTTGCGCTGCGGTACGATCATGGATTTCACGAGGTCGAGCGTAATCCTCTTGCAGTCCGGTTGGAACATCAGGACCTTCTCGACTTCCTCGCAAACAATTTTCGTCTTGTTGCCGAGAGCGTCGGCGAGGTACTCGCAGGCATCCCTGTCAATTGGCCTTTTGAACTGCGCGGGGATTGCGCCTGCAATCCATTCGGCCATCTTGTATTGCTGGGGTTCCTCGAACTTCTCGATTTCACCGGCGGCCTTGAGCGTCTTGTAGAATTCTCCGCGCCCGTCGAGCTTGGAAAACTCGAAGAGGAGCGTGCAGTTGGGCTTGTGGCTCAGCCACTTGGTAAGTTCGCGCGTATCGTCGGCCTTGAGTTCGTCGGCCTTGCGGACGACAACCGTCTGTTCGGGCGAGAACATGGATACGCTGTCGCATGCGGTAATGACTGTTTCGGCTACGGATTCAATGTTCGGGTCCGTAGCGAAAAGGATCTGCCTTGCCATCGGGTCGTCCTTACGGTCGCCGAGGGTATCTTGCAAGAACTTCTCGATGCGTTTTTCCTTCGAGAATTCGTCATTGCCGATGAGTGCGACTATCATCTGCGGGTCCAGTTAGCTGAAGTCGATAATCTGGAACTTGTTTACGCCCCTGGGGGTCGTGACTTCGATGGTTTCGCCCTTCTTCTGGCCCATGAGTGCGGCGCCGATGGGGCTCTTGAAGCTAATCTTGCCGTTGAGGGCATCTGCCTCTTCGGGGCTTACCAGCTGGTATACGACATTCTTCTTGGTCTTTGCGTTGAGGAGCGTGACCTTCGCGCCAAAGCGGATGGTGTCGGAATTCGGGTCGAATGCGACGACTTCGGCACGGGCAATCTGGTCCTGGAGCTTCGGCATCTCGATGTTGTCGATGGAGGCGAGGCGTTCCTTCGCGGCATGGTATTCGGCGTTTTCGCTCAAATCGCCCTGTGCACGGGCATCAACCAATTCCTGCAATACGCGCGGACGTTCTACATTTTTTAAATTTTCAAGGTCCTTGACGAGCTTGTCAAAAGCTTCCTGTGTAAACTTGATCTTTTCCATGCTCTACAAAGTACAAATTTTAACGAGGCTTCGCGGGCCCGTAATCGCGAAAGAACATCTTTTTAGGAGATAGTATGTACAATCTGCTGGAAAAAGGCGGCGTATGTTCCCCCAAGGGGTTCACCGCTTCTGGAATCTGCGCTGGCATCAAGGCTAGCGGCAATGCCGACATGGCGCTCCTCAAGAGCGAAAAGGCTGCACGCTGCTTTGCCGTGTTTACCACCAACAAGGTGAAGGCCGCTCCGGTACTGTACGACAAGGCTGCGCTTGAACATGCCCACTTTGCGACTGCGGTCGTGGTGAACAGCGGTAACGCGAACGCCTGCACCGGCGAACAGGGCTACAAGGATGCCGAACGCATGGCGACTCTCACGGAAGAGGCTTTGGGCCTTACCCCGAAGAGCGTGCTCGTTTGCAGCACGGGCGTGATTGGCCACCTGATGCCGATGGAAAAGATTGAGGCGGGCATCCCGAAACTCGTGGAAAAGTTGCACGCCGACGCTTCCGAGGAATTTGGTCGCGCAATCCTCACGACTGACCTTGCCCTCAAGAGCCACGCTGTGGAAATCCACACGGAGAAAGGCGTGGTGACGATTGGCGGCGCCTGCAAGGGTTCCGGCATGATTCACCCGAACATGGCGACGATGCTCGCATTCATTACGACCGACATCGCGCTTCCGATCGACTTCTTCGCTGAATTCCGTGCGGACATCGCCGACTCCTTCAACGCGATTACGGTGGACGGCGACACCAGCACGAATGACACGTGCATCTTGCTGGCCAACGGCATGAGTGGTCTGCGTTACGAAGACCTGAGCCTCAGCGAACAGGGCGAGTTCCGTGCCGCATTGATGCTCGTGATGCAGAGCCTCGCAAAGGATATCGTTCGTGATGGCGAAGGTGCCACCAAGCTTATCGAACTGCGCATCGAGAAGGCGGAAAGCCACGAAGAAGCGCTCCGCATGGCACGCTTCATCGGTACGTCCAACCTCGCGAAGTGCGCGATGTTCGGCGAGGACCCGAACTGGGGCCGCATCCTCAGCAGCGCGGGCTCCAGCGGCTGCAACATGGTGGCCGAACATACCGACCTGTACTTCGGCGACGTTAAGGTGCTCGAGGGCGGACGCCCCATCCAGCTCGACGAGGCCCAGACGGCGGCACTCCACGCTGTGGTACGCCAGCGCGAATACAAGGTGACGCTCGTGCTCAACATCGGGCAGGCATCCGCAAGCGCGTTTACCTGCGATCTGAGTTACGGCTACGTGAAGATTAACGCGGAATATACGACGTAGGACGCACCGTCAGGTGCCCACGTAAATAATCCGCGCAGACCACATTGTTTCAGAAAAGAAAAATCGCTCCGGTTTGGCCGGGGCGATTTTCGTATGGATCCTATCGCCCTTTATAAGGGCGATAGGATGACAATGGTGTTTAGTCCTTCAGACAGCGGAGGCTGGCGCCGAATTCGGGATTAAACTTCTCGAACTTGGCGATTTCCTTGTCGTGGTAGAACACGAGGACTTCGCCTTCGGCAGTCCAGAGGTAGGCCTTCTTGCCGGCGTCTTCGAACTTGCGTTCCTTCAGCGGAACGTCGCTCTTTGCCATGTGGGCACCACCGGCCTTCACGCCGAATCCGAGTTCATCCTTGCCGTTGCCGTAGTCGTTGCCACCTTCGGTAATCGGGTCCCAGCCGTAGCCGGCCTTGAGCACGGTACCGACCTTGCCGCTCGTTTCGGCGAAGGTAAGGAGAGTCTTCCATTCTTCCTTGGTGGGCATGTGGAATCCGTCGAGACAGGCCTTCTTGGCATTCTCGAAGTTGTAGAGGCGGCCCCAGTGGTTGCACTGTGCGCACACGGAACCTTCGTAGGTGCCGAAGTTCATGTTCTCGGCAGTCCAGAGCTGCGTGCCGATACGGATCCACTGGTAGGCGTAACCGTCGCGCGGGTCCTTGTAGCTGCCGTCAGTAGCGGGTGTTCCATCGGGGTCATAGACTTCGCCGAACTCGACCTGCTTATTCTTCTGGTACTTTGCCTTGGAGGCGACCTTGCCGTTCTTGTGGTACTTGGTGACTTCACCCTCGATGTAGCCGTCGGCGAAGGGTGTTTCGGCCTGGAGCGTGCCGTCGTCGTAGTATTCCTTCTGGAGGCCTTCTTTGCGGTCCTCGTTGTAGGTGGTCTCGCGGCGGAGCGTGCCGTTGTTGTAGTACTCCTTCTCGAGTCCCTGCTTCTTGTCGTTGACGTAGCTCGTTTCCATGCGGACCTTTCCGTCGGGGAATTCCTCCACGCGGATGTCGTCGCAGGCGGTGAGTGCGATTGCTGCCACTAGGGTGGCGCCAATGAGGAAGGATCGTTTCATCGTGTTCTCCTTAGTTTAGAATTCAATTTTACCGGCGGTGGCCAGGAGGCCAATGATGTAGAGCATGCCGTCGTAGTAGCGCCAGAAGCGGAACGGGACGGAGAGCGCGGCGAGGTCCTTTACAAAGGGCCTTACCAGCGGGTCTTCGCTCGAAAGGACTTGGGTCGCGGCGGCGTTCATCGCGATGATGCCCGGAGTGGCGTTGCGGCCTTGGCGCGGGTAGGGAGTGCCGTCGGTGGCGTAGTCCGAAAGGTAGGGCCTGCGGTTCTCGAAGAAGTTTAGCAGCCGCGTGCAGATTTCCTTTTCGCTCTCGTCGCCGCCAAAGAGGGCGTAGTCGAGGCTCAGGTTGAGCGCTACGCGCCAGGCGTCTCCGCTGAAGCAGTTGCTTTCGGGGAACCAGGGCATGGCCTTCGGGGTACCGTCATATTCGGAGTAGTCGCCGCAGAGCCCGGTTTCGGGGTGGGCGGCTTTCTTCAGGTACTCGATGCTGTTCTTTGCAATCTCGAGCCATTCGTTGTCGCCGGTCGCATCGGCATAGGCGCGGTAGAATGCGATGGTGTGGTAGCTCGGGTCGGTAAAGTCGTTGCCGAGCACGGGCGAGAACTTGATGAGCTTGCGTTCGGGGTCGATCATCGGGCCCACGAGCTCGTTGAACGGCTTGTTCTTGATACAGTTGATGAGCTCGATGGCCTCCTGCTTGTAGTCGTCGCGGCCAAACTTCTTGGCGGCGATGAGGAGGGCTGCGGCGATGTATTCCTCGCCGTCGGGTGCGGCACCCGGGTCCATCATCGAGAAGTCGGTGGTGGAGACCTGCCAGGAGTAGTAGCCCTTGTGCGGGCCGTCGTCGTTACGCAGGTATTTCTTCGCGAAGTTCCACAACTTCTGGAAAAGTTTGTCGTGGCCGGTGAGGGCGGCGATGAACATGCCATAGCTCATGCCCTCGGAGCGGATGTCGTCGTGGCCGATGTCGATGATGTAGGCCATGTCGTCGGAGGCATCAAAGCAGACGCGCTCGTCGATGGGATCACCCTCAAAAAGCTTGCTGAATGCGTTCTGGATTAACTGGTCGGCGAAGTTCGGGCCGTAGCCTGCTTCGACGAACATGTCGCGTGGCTTTTTGCTATACATGGTTATAGTCCTTTTATATATACACTAAAATAAATTATTTTCGTATTTTTGGAATAGAGGTTATTATGTCAGATGTGCTTATAATAGGTCATGGCCCGGCCGGGGTATCGGCTAGTTTGTATGCCTTGCGTGCCGGTTTGGACGTTATTTTGGTTGGAAAGGGTGTCGGGGCGCTCGAAAAGGCGCACATGATAGAGAATTACTATGGCCTGGAAAAGCCCCTGACGGGTGCGGAACTCTTCGAGGTGGGCAAGAAGCAGGCAGAACGCCTCGGGGCGAAATTTGCCGAGGACGAGATAACTGACCTGTTCTTTGACGGTAAGGAATTCGTGGCGACTGGCCTCAAGGGCGAGTACCGCGGTCGTACATGCATCATGGCGACGGGTTCTGCCCGCAAAAAGACGCCGCTCCCGGGTATGGCCGAGATGGAAGGCCACGGCGTGAGCTACTGCGCGGTGTGCGATGCGTTCTTCTACCGCGGGAAAGATGTCGCGGTTCTTGGGTCGGGCGAGTATGCCCTGCACGAATGCAATGAACTCCTGAATGTGGTCGGGAGCGTTACCCTCCTGACGAACGGTGCCGAACCGACCGCCGCTTTTCCAGATAAAGTAACAATCGAGAAGAGACCCCTGAAGGCCTTGCTCGGGGAAGGATCTTTTGCCGGAGTCGCGCTGGAAGATGGTACGGAACTGAAACTCGATGGGCTTTTTGTCGCCCTCGGCAGCGCAAGTGCCATGGACTTGTGCCGGAAGGCGGGAGCCGCCTTCGACGGCGGCAGCGCCGTGCTCGACAAGAGTTTTATGACGACGGTGCCGGGCCTGTTTGCCGCGGGGGACTGTACCGGCGGTACCTTGCAGGTCGCTGTTGCCGTGGGCGAGGGCGCCATTGCGGGCCTGGCCGCCATCAAGTACCTGCGCGAAAACAAGGCATAATTTGCAATAAGTCTATAGCGGAAATCCCGCCGGAATTCACCGGCGGGATTATTTGTGTGTGGATGTGTTTTTTTCCAAAAATAAAGATACCTCCTGAAAATGCTGCAATTTTGGACATTTTTTGAGGTTTCATTGCATTTTTTTCAATGACGATTGTTGCCGGAATCGCCTTTTTGGGGTAGAAAAGGTTATTTTATTAATTGGATAATTGTATTCCCGAGAATGTGCCTATGCTGAATATTGACGAAATAAGCGATTACAGGGATCTGCTGAAGAACTACTATACCCAGCGCAAGCTGGAGATGCCCCTGTATTCTTACAAGATGTTGGGGCAGAAGCTCAGTCTGGAAACGAGCCAGGTGTTCCGCGTGCTGAACAAGGAACTTCACTTGCCCAACCGCAGTATTCCGCTGGCCAAGGATCTGTTGGACCTGAAGGGCCGCAGTGGCGAGATTTTCGAGATTCTGGTGGCGGCATCCAAGACAAAGTCGCCCGCAAAGAAGGACAAGCTCTACAAGATGGCGCTTGCCCTGCAGGATGTTGACCTGCGCAAGTTCAATCCGAGCGAATACCTGTTCCTCAGCAAGTGGTGGATTCCCGTGGTGCGCGCGCTTATCGAGATGAACGGCGGGCATGCCGAAGTTTCGCGCCTGGTGAAGCAGATTACGCCGACGGTTTCGGAAGACCAGGTGCGCGAAGCCATAAAGGTGCTCAAGGACCTGAAGCTCATTACTCCGCTCGCATCGGAACGCTATGCGGCAACGACAGCGAACTTTACATCGGGA
>JAEEGG010018899.1_pt1 | contig 13961 bp, 12 predicted proteins | sample 9134161 | NCBI WGS metagenome assembly JAEEGG01 (sample SAMN16246543, study PRJNA631951) | gut metagenome | biome: gut microbiome; feature: rumen; material: CR-attached | host: Bos | place: Iran: Karaj | collected 2018-10 | reverse complement strand
GCTCTGCTGACCAGCACCAATACCGATAGCCTGTCCGTCCTTCACGTAGCAGACGCTGTTCGACTGGGTATATTTCAATGTAATCAGTGCGATAATCAAGTCGCGCTTAGCCTCGGCACTGAAAGTCTTGTTCTGTGTGGGGATGTTCTCGAACAAGGCAGGATCGTCGAGTTTGATCTCGTTACGTCCCTGTTCGAAGGTCACGCCAAAGCACTGCTTGGTCTCAATGGGAGCAGGCTTATATGCAGGGTCAATCTTGATGACATTATACGTACCTTTGCGCTTGTCCTTCAGTATCTCGATAGCTTCTGCGGTGTAGTCAGGTGCAATGACACCATCGCTCACCTCGCGCTTCAGGAGTAGGGCCGTCGTAGCGTCGCAAGTGTCGCTGAGTGCTACGAAGTCACCATAGCTCGACATGCGGTCAGCACCACGGGCACGGGCATAGGCACAGGCTATCTGGCTGTCGTCCAAACCTTTGATGTCATCCACGAAGTAGATCTTCTTCAGCGTGTCGCTCAGTGGCAGACCAACAGCAGCTCCTGCAGGGCTGACGTGCTTGAACGAGGCAGCAGCAGGCAGACCCGTGGCGGCTTTCAGTTCCTTCACCAACTGCCAGGCGTTCAGTGCGTCAAGGAAGTTGATGTAGCCAGGGCGGCCATTAATGACTTCAATGGGTAACTCGCCCTCCGTCATAAAGATACGTGAGGGCTTCTGGTTGGGATTGCATCCGTACTTCAGTGCTAATTCTTTCATATATAAAATAGGTATAAATCCGAATTCGTCTGCAAAGGTACAAAAATAATTCGTAATTCGTAATTTGTAATTCGTAATTTTTTGTATCTTTGCACCCGCTATGGAGAAAAAGAGGCATGCATTGCGTAAACTGTTAGAAGCAGTAGAGAAAGAACTATTGAAGAAACCCAACAAAAAGACGCTCGACAGGCTGTCGTTGTTAGCGGGTTTCCAGGATTGGGAGTCGTTCAAGGAAACTGTGCAAGGCGACTTGGGTGGTGAAACCATTTATGGCGGACACCATGAAATGAAAGATGGAAAATTAAAGATGAAAGATGAAAAGAATAAAAAAGAGACACTTCATTGATGAAATGTCTCTTTTTATGTCATGAAGGTTTGGATTACTCCTTGACAGCACCGCTACGCTTCTCCTTGATACGAGCAGCCTTACCGGTGAGGTTACGCAGGTAGTACAGCTTAGCGCGACGAACCTTACCAACCTTGTTGACCTCAATGCTCTCGATGTTAGGTGACTCCAGTGGGAAGATACGCTCTACACCAACGGTGCCAGACATCTTGCGAACAGTGAAACGCTTCTTCTCCTGATGACCGTTGATCTTGATAACGACACCACGGAAGAGCTGGATACGCTCCTTAGAACCCTCGATAATTTTGTAAGCGACAGTGATAGTATCACCAGCCTTGAAACTGGGATGCTGCTTGCCGGTTGCAAATGCTTCTTCAGCAATCTTAATTAAATCCATTGTTTTTTTAAACGTTTAAAATTGTTGTTATCGTTCCAACGCAACATAACAGGTCTCTCGTAATGCCTTGATACTCATGGTTCATTGGCTCCTGCCAGCGATTACGCGGAAAGCGGGTGCAAAGGTACATAATTTAATGCATAAATCATATAACATCATGCATAATTCGCGTTGTGTTTAACATCTTTTATGAAATAAATGCGTTCTTAACGTGCTGATATGTTGGATTTTCTTCGTATATTTGCAACATCAATTCTATGACTATGAAAACAATGAAATCATTTCCTGTTGCGTTGCTGGCAACGGTATTGTTGGCCAGCGCTTGCAAAACGCACTACGAGGTGGCCTCCATCCAGCGTACGCGCATCGTGGTGGACAGTCGCTATGATGGACAGCCAGACCAGAAGGCTGCCGAATTCCTGAAACCATATAAACACGTGGTAGACAGTGTGATGGGGCCTGTTGTAGGCCGTTCTGCCAAGTACATGACTGCCCAGCGTCCTGAGGGTACGCTCAGCAACCTGCTGTCCGACATCCTGGTTTGGGCTGGCAAGGACTATGGCGAGAAGCCCGACTTCGGTTTGTATAACATGGGTGGCGTGCGTGCTGACCTGCCCAAGGGCGATGTTACCTATGGCGACGTACTCGACATAGCACCCTTTGAGAACAAGATAGCCTTTGGCACGATGACTGGTGCTGCTGTGCTGGAATTGTTTGCCCAGATAGCCTCTACGGGTGGTGAGGGTGTCAGCAGCTCTGTTCGTTTGGTGATAACCAAGGGCGGACAATTGGTAAGCGCCACCATCAATGGCGAACCTGTTGACCCTGCCAAGAGCTATCGTATAACTACGATTGACTACTTGCTGGGTGGTACTGATAAGTTGGAGGCGTTGAAGAAGTGTACCAACGTCAATGCTCCCAAGGATGCCAGCAACAATTCGCGCTTTGTCATCATGAACTACTTCCGCGAAATGCAGAAGCAGGGTAAGGAGGTCGATGCGAAGATTGAGGGACGTGTGACTATTGCGGGCTCTGCCCTAAATGATAAATAATAAATGATAAATTGCTTCCGCTGTAGGAAGACGAACATATTTAAAAATGATACGATTATGATAGCAAAGAATATGATGAAATACAGATGGATGGTGGTAATAGGTTTATCATTTATCATTTTTCAATTATCATTTAGCCACGCAGTGGCGCAGAAGAAGCAGCTGGTTATTCTGCATACCAACGATACCCATTCGGCTATTTTCCCCATCAATCCGCAACTGCCTGATACTGTGAAGGCTGGTCGTGGTGGTTTCCTGCGTCGCCTCGTGATGCTGAAGGAAGAACGTGCCAAGCATCCTGACCTGCTCTATTTCGATAGTGGCGACTTCTTCCAGGGGTCTGCTTACTTCACGATGTTCAAGGGTGAAGTGGAGATAGGTTTGATGAACCAGATGGGCATTGATGCCTCAACCATTGGCAACCACGAGTTCGACTTTGGACTAGAGAATATGGCTGAGCAGTTCCGCAAGGCAAACTTCCCTATTCTTTGTGCCAACTACGACTTCACAGGTACGCCTGTGGAGGGTCTCACCAAGCCTTGGATCATTATCAAGCGCAATGGTGTGAAGATTGGTGTCTTTGCTGTCTGTCCGAAGATGAAGGGACTGGTCAGCGACAAGAACTGCGTGGGTGTGAAGTACCTTGATCCTGGCAAAGTGGCGCTGGAGACGGCTACCATGCTGAAGGAGGAGAAGAAGTGCGACATCGTCATTTGTATCTCCCACTTGGGATGGAACAGCAATCGTGGTGAGGATGACCAGTACATGATTGAGCATTCACGCAATATCGACTTGGTATTGGGTGGTCATACGCACACCTTCATGCCTCAGTTAGAGCATTGGAACAACATGGACGGCAAGCCCGTTTCTGTTGACCAGAACGGCAAGTCTGCCTGCTTCGTGGGCAAGATGGTCATCGACTTGAAGTAGTCGTGTGATAAGCGGTTTTTCTGCTTATTCGAAATAAAACGTCAGGACTATCATTTTTGACTGCGCGCCGCTAACCGAACCCGCATAAGTACGAAGGTTGGCGTCGCGCAGTTCGTTTACGTGGTTCTTGTCCAGCACGTCGCCTAGTCCGAAGCAGAACTTCAACTCTGGAATCAGTTTGAAGAAGGGCAGGTAGAAGTCGCAGCCCAGACCTACCTCCGCCATCGTGTTGAAGCGCTTCAGGCGTATCATGTCCTGTTCGCCACTCGTCAGGTTCATCATGGCGTTGACACCTGCCATGATGTAAGGGCGACAGTTGTTCCAGCGAGGGGCAGCAAATTTCAGGTCTACAGGCAGCGAAACGTAGGTATTTTTCATGTCCTGCGTCTTACGGACAAACTGGCCCGTCTCGTCTTTCTCCTTCAGATTTAATAAGGTGAGGTGCTTGGCGCCAAAGTGCATGGTGGGTGTTACGCGCAACGAGAAATTGTTCGTCAGGCGCAATTCGCCAAGCACACCTACTGAGAAACCTGCATTCCAGCGATCTGCATCGCAGAGCACATAGCGCTCTTGCATCACGCCGTCCTCGTCTTCCATCATGTGGGGTCCTACCTGGTCGAACTCAAGGTCTTGCAGGTGCATACCCACCAAGATACCGAAGTGCATGGGACGCAGGTCGATATAGGGTTTGTGCTGCACGTGACGGTCCTGCTGAGCCATAGCTGTCAGTCCGCAAAATAGCAGCAATATAGTGACTATTTGTTGTTTCATATGCATAGCTTATAACGCATCAAGACGGCCATTTATTATTTCGACGACGTATAAATTATAAAAATAACTCGCCAAAAGTGGGTATTATTCAAGAAAAATCCCTACCTTTGCATCACAAACATTAAGTAATTTTATTCATTCAACTAAACAAATTAAGATTATGGCATACGTAATTGGTGACGACTGCATCGCATGCGGTACATGTATCGATGAGTGCCCCGCTGGAGCTATCTCTGAGGGCGACAAGTATTCAATCAACCCCGATGTCTGCACAGAGTGCGGCACATGCGCTGACGTTTGTCCGTCAGAGGCTATCAGCCTTCCCTAAGGAATAGCGCTGATTTTATGTGGTTAAAAAATGTGGGCTGTCCAAACGGGCAGCCCATTTCTTTTGTATTCCTTTAGCGCAGTTCTTCGAGTAGCGCTGTACATCCTTCCAATACGTCGCGCCATGTTGCCTCGAAGTTGCCTGTATACCAAGGGTCTGCCACATCGCCAGGCCTGTTGGTATAGTCCATCAGCTGATGGATCTTTCCTTCCGCATCGCCACCACTGATGCGCTGCATGTTACGGATGTTCCACGAGTCCATACCTATCAGCAGGTCAAAGCGGTCATAGTCCGCACGTGTCATCTGGCGTGCTGTCTTGCCCTTACACGAGATGTTGTGCTCTGCCAGTTTCCTTTTCGCAGGCGGATACACCTCGTTGCCAATCTCCTCTGTCGACGTCGCTGCCGACTCAATATAGAACTGGTCCGTCAGGCCAGCCTGCTCCACCAGTTCCTTCATCACAAACTCTGCCATCGGACTCCTACAGATATTTCCGTGACAGACAAACAATATCTTCTTCTTCATAATTACTTTTTCTATACTAAACTTTTTCCGTTTCAGGCTTTGGGATGTATGTTCCACGGCCTGAAACATATGTCCCACGACGTGGAACATACATCCCACGGCGTGGGATATAACTTTGTAGGGGAAGGAAACAATGTTAATACGGTTACTGAGCCTTTTTATGGTTACTGAGACCTTTTATCTTCTGCGACGCTTGGGAGTAACGGTTTTGGGCTTCTTGGGCTCTTCCTTAGGCGCGAAGGGATCGACGATGACAGAGGCACGGAGGATGCGGATGTCTGTGAAGGGACGATTGTTTTTGTCTGTCGCTGACTGCTGAATCTTGTCGACGATGTCAAGGCCCTGCACCACTTCGCCAAAGACGGTGTACTGACCATCAAGGTGGGGCGTTCCCCCTTGGGTCTGATAGACCTCTATCATCTCTGGCGTCAGCTGGACGCGGCCCTTGGTTTGCATATCTAATCGTTCCTGTACGCGACCGATAGCAACGTCGTTTAGTTGCTTACCCCAGACAATATAGAACTGACAGGCACTAGAGCGCATCTCTGGGTTGACTTCATCTGGTTCTCGGGCTGCAGCTACAACACCACGACGATGGAACAGCTGAGGCAGGCGGAACTCCGGCTCAATGGTGTAGTCCAGGTCACCCGAACCCAATAGCTGACCTGGTTGGGCGTGCTTGCTGTTCAGGTCGCCACCTTGTATCATGAAGTCCTTGATGACACGATGGAAGAGTAGCGAGTCGTAGACATGCATCTTGACCAGTTTCAGGAAGTTGTCGCGATGCAGGGGTGTCTCGTTAAACAAGGCGATGCGGATGTTGCCCTCTGTTGTCTCCAGCAGTACCTCGGCCCGTTCCTGACCCATTGCTGAGGACGTGAAAACCAGTAGGAGTAAAAGAAATAAAACCTGTCTCATGGTGTAAAGATGCGTGTTTGTGTTTTAGAAAAGAAAAAGACCGACGACCGTTGAGGGCCGTCGGTCTTGATATAGCGAATATGCGCTGATTACTTTTTGTTCAGGGCGAGGTCGATGGCAACAGCGATAGCAACGCTTGCACCTACCATTGGGTTGTTACCCATACCCAAGAAGCCCATCATCTCAACGTGAGCAGGAACAGAAGAAGAACCTGCGAACTGAGCGTCAGAGTGCATACGACCCAGAGTATCAGTCATACCGTAAGAAGCAGGACCGGCAGCCATGTTGTCTGGGTGCAGGGTACGACCCGTACCACCACCAGAAGCTACTGAGAAGTAGGGCTTGCCAGCGAGCACGCGCTCCTTCTTATAGGTACCTGCTACGGGGTGCTGGAAACGAGTGGGGTTGGTAGAGTTACCCGTGATAGACACGTCAACGTTCTCCTTCCACAGGATAGCTACACCCTCGCGAACATCGTCAGCACCATAGCACTTTACCTTCAGACGGCTGGGGTTGTTGCCATAAGGAACTTCCTTCACCACCTTCAGCTCGCCAGTGAAGTAGTCGAACTGGGTCTGTACATAGGTGAAACCGTTGATACGGCTGATGATCTGAGCAGCGTCCTTGCCAAGACCGTTCAGGATAACGCGCAGAGGCTTCTGGCGAACCTTGTTGGCCATCTCGGCAATCTTGATAGCACCCTCAGCAGCAGCGAAAGACTCGTGACCAGCCAGGAAGGCGAAGCACTCAGTCTCCTCGCGGAGCAGACGAGCAGCCAGGTTACCGTGACCGATACCTACCTTACGATCGTCAGCAACAGAACCAGGGATGCAGAAGCTCTGCAGACCGATACCGATGGCCTCAGCAGCCTCAGCAGCTGTCTTCACACCCTTCTTAATGGCGATAGCAGCACCACAAACGTATGCCCACTTAGCGTTCTCGAAGCAGATCAGCTGAGTCTCCTCACACATCTGGTAAGGATCAATACCTGCCTTTTCACAAATCTCGTTGGCCTCCTCGATAGAGTTGATGCCATTCTCCTTCAGAGCAGCAAGAACCTGGTTGATACGGCGCTCCTGACTCTCAAACTGTACTTTTCTAATCATAGTCGTATCCTCCTTTATTCTTTACGTGGGTCAATAGCCTTAACTGCACCCTGATCCTCGGTACGACGACCGTAAGAACCAGTGAACTTCTTCAGAGCCTCATTGGCATCCATGCCGTTCTTGATGGCTTCCATCATCTTGCCAAGGTGTACATACTCGTAACCGCAAACCTCATTGTTCTCATCGAGGAACTGCTTGGTGATGTAACCCTCGGTGAGCTCGAGGTAACGGGTACCTTTAGCGACGGTGCCATAGAGTGTACCAGTCTGTGAACGAAGACCCTTACCGAGGTCCTCGAGACCAGCACCGATAGGCAGACCGCCCTCAGAGAAAGCACTCTGTGTGCGTCCGTATACAATCTGCAGGAAGAGCTCGCGCATAGCGGTGTTGATAGCATCGCAGACGAGGTCGGTGTTCAGCGCCTCGAGGATGGTCTTACCAGGCAGAATCTCAGAAGCCATAGCTGCTGAGTGAGTCATACCAGTACATCCGATGGTCTCTACGAGGGCCTCCTGGATGATACCGTCCTTCACGTTCAGGCTCAGTTTGCAGGCACCCTGCTGAGGTGCGCACCAGCCAATACCGTGGGTATAACCAGAGATCTCCTTGATTTCCTTCACTGCAACCCACTTGCCCTCCTCGGGGATAGGTGCAGGTCCATGATAAGCGCCTTTGCAAACGCTACACATGTTCTCAACTTCTTTTGAATAAATCATTGATAATAGAATAAAATGTTAAACTTATCTATAAACGTGGCACAAAATTACTCACTTTATTTGAATATGCCAAGCCTTATGAGGCCCAATTAGAAATTATTAACATCAAAAAATTGTCCATCAAGGTGGGATTGTGTTTTCTTTTTGTAATTTTGTAACCTAAAAAGAGCAAAGTTTAAGGGAAAAGAGAATAGTGAATAATGAAAAGTGAAGAGTGTTCTGCTGCAATGTTAGAAGCGAGGGTTCAGCGGGCTGTGGATAATTTCATGGCAGGCTATGGTTGTTGTCAGAGTGTAGTGGCTGCTTTTTCGGATCTTTATGGTTTGGATGAGGTCATGGCCAAACGCATTGCTGCCGGATTCGGGGGCGGTGTAGGTCGTCTGCGAATGATGTGCGGTGCCGTATCGGGCATTGTGATGCTCGTAGGACTGGACTGTGGCCAGACGGAGGGTTCAGATAGCGAGGGTAAGTCGGCTTGTTATAAAGTGGTGCAGGAGTTGCTGGCGCAGTCGAAGGCGGAAAATGGTAGTCTGATCTGTGCGGAGATCCTGGGAATTAAGGGGTACGAGAAAGTTCAGGACAATTATGTGGCCTCTGCCCGTACGGCAGAATACTATAAGACCCGTCCTTGCGCTGCCAAAGTCGAGAGTGCCGCGAGGATTTTCGCGGAGTATTTGAGGAAGAAGGAAGGAGTTTATGAACGAAGAATTAAGAACTAAGAACGAAGAATTAAGGACTAAGAGTTATGATTACCTTCAAGACGAGAATAATCCGCAGCAGAGTAATCATAACTCTTCACTCTTCACTCTTAATTCTTCACTAACATTTATCGTGTTTTTGGTGCTCCTGATGCTGCTTGGAGGCAGGATTGGGGCGACGGTGCTGACAGAGCGGTATAATGTGTCGTATCTTGATCTGAAGAACGGCCTGCCGCATCAGAATGTCAGTTCCATCTTCGTTGACTCCGGTGGTTTCCTCTGGGTGGGGACTTATGGTGGTGGTCTGGTGCGCTATGACGGCTATGGTATGATGACACCTGTGATGTGGTTGAAGAGCAATTCCTGTAAGAGTATTGCGGAGGATCGTTTTAGGCGTCTTTGGGTTGCTTTTGATGAGGGCACGAACATCATTGACTTGCGAACCATGTCGGGCGCGAATCATGGGGACGGTTCTGATGATCCAATTTCTGAAGGAAATGGTATCACGCAGAACCGTCCCCATGATTCGCTGCAGCGGTTATTGGCCGAGCCGAGTACCAAGGCCTATTGTGATGCGGTGGGTCGTCTTTGGTTGGTGACGTTTACCTCGGTGAATATGCTGACCTTCGACGAGCAAGGTCATGTGGCCAGGATCTGCTCGTATGCCTACCATGGCAACACTCCCGACGTCAGTATCCGCGATGTGGAAGGCAATGGCAAGCCCTGGGTGGGTATTGACGGTGGACTCTTCCGGATGGTGGAGAAGAACGGCAGTCTGGTGCGTGAGGAGATCTCACCTCAGTTCCGCGCTTTCAATGGTCTGTATATCACGGATATGATAAAGCGTGATAATGTTGTATGGATTACAACCAATCATGGCCTGTTCAAGTTTGACCCCTATCAACAGAAACTGGATGTCTACACCAATCTCTCGCATGAGTTCCTTTCCAGTCTGGCCCTGACCTCCGACAACCGGTTGCTTGTCGGCTCCTTGTATGGTGTCAATGTGTATGATGATGCTACCGACAGTTTTTCGGTATGGAATACAGCCAGCAATCCGCCGTTGAAGAGCGACTTCGTGCATAGTCTTCTCGTGGACAAGGGATTGATATGGGTGGGAACGGAATCCGGCGGTATTGCCAAACTGGTGCCCCGTCAGTTGCTGTTGCAGAACTATGTGCACACCGCTTTGCCTTCATCCATTTCACCGAATCCTGTTAATGCCATGTATGTGGAACCCGACGGCACGCTTTGGGTAGGTACGGTGGAAGGGGGACTGAATGTAAGAAGGAAGAAGGAAGATGTAAGAGGGAAGACGGATGAGTTTGTGCATTTCACGAAGGAGAACTCGGCATTGTCGCACAACAGTGTCTCTGCCCTGATGGCTGATGGGAAAGGACGACTTTGGGCCGGTACCTGGGGTGGGGGACTGAATGTTGTCGACCTTGCCTCGACCACCGTCCGTAAGGTGGAAATGTCTGTGGATGCAGCCCGTCTGACGAACTATATCGGTGCCTTGGCATACGATCCTTATAATGATGCCCTATGGATTGGCAGCAATGATGGTATTTTCCTCTATGATCTGAAGACCGGTCAGTTGTCGGAGCCTTTTGAGGGTTGTGGGTTGATCCGCGGTTGTATTGGTTCTATTATAGATAAAGATGGTGTACTCTGGATGGGGTGTATGCGTGGTGTCTGTGCCGTTGACCTGAAGTCGAAGAAAGGCGGGAAATTCAGTTATCGTAATCTGATGTATCGGTTGAACGACCCCGATTCCCGTATCTATGAGAAAATCTCCTCTTTCTGTGAGAGCCGTGATGGTACTCTTTGGTTGGGCAGCAACGGCTATGGTTTGTATCAGAGGATTGTGGACAAGGATGGAAAGGAGCGGTTTGAGGTGCTGACGCAGGCCGACGGACTTGTGAACAATGCCGTGAAGGGAATTGTAGAAGACCGTAACGGCCGGTTGTGGATAACCACGCAGAACGGTCTCTCTGTCTACGACCCCCGTCTGAAGACCTTTACCAACTATACACAGGCCGACGGACTTGTCAGTTCGCAGTTCTACTGGAACTCTGCAGCTATCGCTCCTTCCGGTACTATCTATTTAGGTAGTGAGGCCGGTCTTGTAGAAGTGACAGGCGAGAATCCGGAGGCTGTCTGTCGGGGGCATCTGGTCTTCACCCGTCTGATGGTCGACAATCAGGATGTCATGGCCGGCAGTGACTATCTTGAGGAAGATATCTCTATCGCCAAGGTCATCACCCTCAGCGAGGGAAACCGTTCCTTCTCCATTGATTTCTCGGCCTTGAATTATGGTTATGAGACCCAAGGTATCTTCAGTTATCGCATGAAGGGCTTTGATAATGAATGGACCCTCTTGAAATCAGGTCAGCACTCCGTGCGATACAGTGTGTTGCCTGTCGGCAACTATACCTTTGAGGTGAAATACGAATCTGCCTTGTCGTCGGTTGAGGAAGAAACTATCTCGATAGGTATTGAAGTGAAACCACGCTTCTGGAACAGTTGGTGGTTCCGTCTGTTGCTGTCAGCCTTGTTCGTGGCCTTGATTATCTATATATATAATAGGTGGGCTGCTGAGCTGAAGCGCCGTGAAGCCGAACAGTTATTGAGTCCGATCCGTAAGGTTTTGGAGGAATCAAAAGACCCCAAGCTGCTGCAACAGCGTATCAGTAACATTCTTGACAACCAGGAACGATATCGTCAGAGTGTATCGAAGAGTGTGGAGGCCGACCAAGAAGAAGTGATGAAAAACACGAAGCCGTTTATGGAACGGGTTGTGGAGATTATGGAGCAGCATTATATGGACTCCGAATTCGGTGTTCAGGAATTCTGTGATGCCTTAGGTATGAGTCGTAGTGTGGCCAGTAAGCACCTGAATGCAGAAGCCGGACTCCCGGCAGGGCAGTTTATCCGTAACTACCGTCTGAACATGGCTAAAGAACTGCTCTCTTCAAAGACCGGCAACCGTAACATTACTGAGATTGCCTATGCGGTCGGTTTCAATGATCCCAAATACTTCACCCGTTGCTTTACCAAGATGTATGGGGTCAGTCCCAGTGCCTATAGTGGCAATTGATATTTGTCATTGATTTATCTCAAGAGGTAGAAAAAATGGACTTGGTAGCGGCAATATCGTTTTGTCCACCTAATAAATTGTTTTGTCCACCATGCAATTTGAATAAATGACTACTTTTGCGGCAGTTTTTTATTTATTTAATAACTAATTCTACAATTTACAATGAGAAAACAAGCTTTATTCTCTGTGATGCTATCCTTGGGGATGATGGGTGGACTTTCTGTCTATCCTACGCCGATGATGGCATCTGTGACGCAGCAGACCATTAAGGTCAGCGGTCGGGTTGTTGACCAAGACGGTGAGGCGTTGATTGGTGCTACTGTCAAGGTGAAGAATGCTCAATCGGGAGCCATTACCGATTTTGACGGTAATTTCGAACTGAGCGTTCCGGCTAATTCCACAATCGTGGTAAGCTATGTAGGTTTCAAGGATCTTGAGGTGGCCGTTAACGGTCGTGCTGACCTCGGCCAGATTATTTTGGAAAGTGATGCTCAGATGCTCGAGCAGGTGGTGGTCGTAGGTTATGGAGTTCAGAAGAAGGCCGACCTGACGGGTTCTGTGTCTATCGTGAATGCCGATGAACTGAAACGTGTGTCGCACAGTAACATTTCTACGATGCTTGAAGGTAAGGTGGCAGGTGTACAGATTACCTCTGACGGTCAGCCTGGTGCCGACCCATTGGTTCGTATCCGTGGTATCGGTAGCTTTGGTAGCACCGCTCCATTGTATGTGATCGATGGTGTGCCCATGGGAACCTCTATCCGCGACTTCTCTCCAAATGATATCGAGACCATCCAGGTGCTGAAGGATGCTTCTGCAGGTGCTATCTATGGTTCTCGTGCTGCTAACGGTGTGGTAATCATCACGACAAAGGGTGGTAAGAAGGAGCAGCCACTGAAAGTGGATTATAAGGGTTACTTCGGTATTGACAAGATCCAGAAGGATGTCTACGACCTGACCAATGCCGAGCAGTACAGTCAGTATCTCGGTATTGCAGCCGAGAATGTCGGTTCCTCCGTTCTTCCTAGTGGATATAGCAAGGGCGCTGACGGTAAATACCATTTTATGGATAATACTGACACCGACTGGCTCAGTGAAGCCTTTAAGACGGGTATTCGTCAGAACCACAGCGTGAATCTTAGTGGAGGTGGTGTTAATAATACCTATAATATCAGTCTTGATTACTATAAGCAGAAGGGAACCCTTGAGGGTGCCGGTCCTAACTTTGAGCGTTATACCGCCCGTGTGAACAACACGATGGACACCAAGTTCGTGAAGTTCCGTACCAGTCTCGTCTATTCTCACTCTGACCAGGACAACATGGCCGTATCCAACGCCAGTGAGTATGTGCAGGGCCTGTATGGTAACTTAGGTAATGTGCTCAGCGGTGTGCTGAACATGCAGCCAACCATCAAAGCTTATGATCCCAGCACGTGGGTACTCGATGATATGGTAGGATCTGCCAGCGGTTATAAGTATGATGCCTATGGCTATGGTGTGTATTACGATACTGTTCATGGTGATATCTCTGCTATGAACCCGCTGCTGGTTAACAAGATGCTGACCCGTAACACCATCGTTGACCGTTTCGTAGGTACTGCCTCTGCAGACGTCGACCTGCTCAATATGGTTGGAATCAAGAGCGATAATCATAAGTTGACTTATAAGATTAATCTTTCTTATAGCACGACATCTTGCAACGATAAGACCTGGATTCCAGCCTGGATTCAGAGTAACCGCGTGTATCTGGCCAAGGAGAACGAGCGTCTGACCAAGACGCATCGTAAGTATACCGATGCCTTGATTGAGAATACGCTGACTTGGGACGGCACTATGGGTCTGCACCATGTGAATCTTGTGGCTGGTCAGACCTTCCAGCAAGAAAATACCAATACGCTGGGTGCCACAGGTGTCAACCTGTCGGAGCCTTACTTCCTGCAACTGCAGAACGCCAGCGACTGGAGTGCCGATAGTTATGAATACAAGCACACTTTGGCTTCGTATCTGGCACGTTTGAACTATGACTTCGACGGTAAGTACCTGATTTCTGGTATCGTTCGTCGCGACGGTAGCTCTCGTCTGTCTAAGGATATCCGTTGGGACACCTTTACATCTGTTTCTCTCGGTTGGCGTTTCGATAAGGAGTCGTTCTTCCCCATCGACCGCGATATCGTGAATATGTTCAAGCTTCGCGCCAGCTATGGTGAACTCGGTTATGAGGCTGCTGTGGGCGACTATGCTATCAACGCCACGATGGCCCGTAACAATATGACCTACAGTTTCGGCAACCAGCCTGTCACTGGTTCTGCCGTCTCGA
>JAEEGG010018898.1_pt1 | contig 13962 bp, 11 predicted proteins | sample 9134161 | NCBI WGS metagenome assembly JAEEGG01 (sample SAMN16246543, study PRJNA631951) | gut metagenome | biome: gut microbiome; feature: rumen; material: CR-attached | host: Bos | place: Iran: Karaj | collected 2018-10 | reverse complement strand
ACGGATCGCCTAAGGGCACTGTTACCGTACACGTCTATGCTACACAGAATGCAGATAAAGCCAATATCAGTACCAAACCAGATAAGGATAAGGATACATACGATGTTATGGCTGTCTATGGCGGTGGTAATTTGGCAGCTTATGAGCCGACAGATTTAAGTACCGGTAAGGCTAAGGTAATCATCGATGGTTGTGGACTGACAAGTGTACGTCAGGTGTATGGTGGCGGTAATGCTGCTTCTACACCAGCTACCGACGTTGAGATAAACGGCACCTATGAGATTTTGGAACTCTTTGGTGGTGGTAATGGTGCAGACAAGTTGCCAAGCGGTGCTGATAACCCAGGTGCTAACGTAGGTTATAAGGATTACCATTTGGTAGAAGATCAATACCCCACCAAGGAAGAAAGAGTCAGTGGCGATGCTTTTGCTCCTTATCGCTATGGCACCGGTGAAGCTACTGTCAACATCAAGGGTGGTACTATCCACCGTGTGTTCGGCGGTTCAAATACCAAGGGTAATGTCCGTAAGACGGCACTTACCATGCTGGAAGAAGTGACAGATGCAGGAGTACCCAAGTGTAAGTTCGTAGTTGATGAGGCTTACGGCGGTGGTAAGAGTGCCCCGATGGATGCTGAGGCAAAAATGCTCATGGCTTGTATCCCAGGTCTGGATGAGGTCTATGGTGGAGCCGAGGCCGCCGATATCCATGACGATGTGACGCTAACCATCACCAATGGCACCTTCAATCGTGTCTTCGGTGGTAACAATATCAGCGGTACTATCAGCGGTAAGATTACGGTCAATGTCGAGGAAACCGGTTGCCGCCCTGTTGTCATAGGTGAGTTGTATGGCGGTGGTAACTTGGCAGCTTATTCAAAATATGGCTATAATGATGATGGTACACCGAAGGAGTCTGGCGATAATCCATTCGACGATCCAGTAGTTAATGTCCGTTCGTTCACCAGTATTGGTGCTGTCTATGGCGGTGGCTATGGTACAGGTGCTAAGATGATTGCCAGTCCTACCGTCAATATCAATGAATCGCTGGGTACTCCAGACGCTTATCCCACAACAGGCGATTACGATGCCAATGGCTTCAAGGGTAAGACAATTAAATTTGACGAAGGCAAATCGACCGAGCATACCGTAACGCTTCCTGCCCATACGAAGGGCAAGATGGGTGCGATAGGTGACGTCTTTGGCGGTGGTAATGCCGCTGAGGTAAAGGGTAATACAACAGTGAATATCGGTACACTGTCCGAAAATACCTTTGTTTCTGTTGATGATGATCCAGCCACCACTGAGACCGATGAAAGTAAGAAACCCGTCCTTGGTGCCGACATCCGTGGCAACGTCTATGGCGGAGGTAATAATGCTGAGGTGACGGGTAATACTAATGTCGTGATTGGCAAGAAGAATGAGAGTCAATAAGATTGAATATTTGAAACTAATGCTGCTGTGCTTCCTGTGTGTGGGGTGCAGCAGCGTTAATGACGATACTGATAATGATTCGGTAGAGAGAATTGTTGTGGGCGATGATGTACCAATATTCTCTGTCGGTGTGGTGGATCATGGTATGCTCACAACATTCTCTACCGGTCATTTGGAAGGTGAAACGGTGATTGTGTTTTTCAGTACGCTGTGTGGTGACTGTAAACGCGAACTGCCCGAACTGAACGCATATTATCTCCGGCATCGTAATGATGCAGGTTTCCAAATGGTGGCTATCAGCCGTGCGGAAGATGAGGATATGGTGGCTCCGTTCTGGGAGGAGTACGGACTGGAGATTCCTTACTCAGCACAGCCTGACCGCCGTATCTACGACATGTTTGCTAAATCGATAGTTCCACGCGTTTATTTCGTCGCCCCGTCAGGAAAGGTGACGAAAGTGCTTATTGAAAACTTTGACGTGGGCGAGTAATAGCCCGACGACGGCTCCTAAGGTGACACCGGTGGAGTTTGCCAGGAAGTCGAACCACTCTCCGCTACGGGTGTGGTTGGTACAGTTTTCCTGTAATATTTCTATGATGCCACTCATGATGATGGGAGCCAACCATGCCCAGTAGAACAGTTTCTTTTTATTTAATGATGTGTGTCGGCGCAGGTATTCTATCCAGATGACAGAACATGTACCGCCATACATCACGAGGTGGGTCCATTTGTCGATGAACTGCACATCGTCCAAAGGTGTTTCCGGGAAGAAGGGCACGAACGATAGTATCCATATCAGTGTGATACAGGCAACAGAAAAGGGGTATTTCCTTACAAATTGGATAATTTTACGCATGTTTACTTCATATTTGGTGCAAAATTACGAAATAATTATTAATTTATTAGTACTTTTGCAGACAGAAAGTATAATAATATGGGAGATAGAGCAAATTTTGGAAGTAAACTGGGTGTCATACTGGCTACGGCAGGTTCTGCTGTAGGACTTGGAAATGTGTGGCGCTTCCCCTATATGACGGGTGAGAACGGTGGTGCCGTGTTCATTCTGATTTATATAAACTGTGTGGTTGTGTTGGGTATTCCCTGTATGATTAGCGAGTTTATCGTCGGTCGTCATGGACAGGCTAATACGGCGCGTGCTTTTTCCAAACTGGCTAACGGAAGTCCTTGGGCGCTGATAGGCTATATGGGTGTACTGACAGGATTTCTCATTACGGGTTATTATGCCGTAGTCAGTGGATGGTGTCTGCAATATATCTGGGCATCGCTGATTGGTCATTTGCAAGGCAACCCGGAATACTTCAAGACCTATTTCACCGAATTGTCCACCGACCCTGTCAAACCGGTGTTCTGGACGGTGGTCATCCTTTTCATGACCTACTTGATTATCGAGCATGGTGTGCGAAGTGGTATTGAGCGTGCGTCGAAGCTGTTGATGCCTACCTTGTTTATATTGCTGTTGCTTATCGTGGGTGCTTCCTGTATGTTGCCCAATGCCACCAAGGGTATCGAGTTCCTGTTCAAGCCCGATTTGTCGAAACTGACAGCAGATGTATTCCTCGGAGCTTTAGGCCAGAGCTTCTATTCGATGAGTATTGCCATGGGATGTCTGTGCACCTATGCCAGCTATTTCTCGAAATACACGAATCTGACGAAATCGGCAACGCAGATAGCGCTGATCGACAGTATGGTGGCTATCCTTGCCGGTCTGATGATATTCCCTGCCGCCTTCTCGGTAGGTGTCAATCCCGACAGCGGACCGTCGCTCATCTTCATCACGCTGCCTAATGTGTTCCAGCAGGCCTTTGCCTCGTTGCCATTAGTGGGCTACTGCATCTCGTTACTCTTCTTCTTGTTGTTGTCGCTGGCGGCACTGACCTCCCTGATGTCACTCCATGAGGTGAGCACAGCGTTTATCCATGAAGAGATGAAGATGAGTCGTAAGAAAGCCGCTTTGGTCGTTACCATCTCCGCCTCTGTTATCGGTGCATTCTGTTCCCTGTCGATGGGGGCTGTCGATGGTCTGGTTATCTTCGGAAAGTCGTTGTTCGACTGGTTCGACTTCATCACGGGCCAGGTATTCTTACCGATAGTGGGCTTCCTGACTTGTATTTTCATCGGTTGGTTTGTGCCGCACCATATTGTGAGGAAGGAGTTTACCAACGACGGTGAGTTGAAGAGTAGGGGATATCTCCGTCTGTTCTATTTGTTTATCTTCTTAGTGAAGTACGTTTGTCCTATGGCTATCTTAGTCATCTTCCTTCATCAATTTGGACTTTTGAAGTGAAAAGTGCCCATGCCCCCTAACGGTGTGTTAAATAGAATCAGAGAGTATATATCAAATGAATACAGATAAGGTTTGTTCAGACCCCCAACCCCCTAACTTAGGGGGCACACAAGGAGCGAGAGGGAATTTTGGAAGTAAGATAGGCATTGTGCTGGCTACGGCAGGCTCTGCAGTAGGACTGGGGAACGTGTGGCGTTTCCCCTATACGGCAGGTGAGAATGGCGGTGCAGCCTTTATCCTTATTTATATAGGCTGTATCATCCTGCTGGGCATTCCTGGAATGGTGAGCGAGTTCATCGTTGGCCGCCATGCACAGGCCAATGCTGCCAGAGCCTACGATGTGCTGTCGAATGGTCGCCCGTGGAAGTTCGTGGGCTATTTAGGCATCCTTACCTCTACCATCATTCTTGGCTTCTATGCTGTCGTGGCAGGCTGGTGCCTGCAATACCTGTGGGCCTCGCTGGCTGGACAGCTCAATGGCGATGCCGACTACGTGAAAAACTATTTCGTAGCTTTTTCCACCGACCCTTTGAAACCCACCATCTGGGCCGTCGCTTTTATCCTGATAACCCATTTTGTGATTGTCCGTGGCGTGCGTCAGGGTATTGAACGGGCCTCTAAACTACTGATGCCCATCCTTTTTATCCTGCTTTTGATATTGGTAGTGGCTTCCTGTATGCTGCCCGGTGCTATCGGTGGCATTAAGTTCCTGTTGCACCCTGATTTCTCCAAACTGACAAGCGGTTCGTTGCTCGAAGCGTTAGGTCAGGCATTCTTCTCACTCTCACTGGGGACGGCCTGCCTGTGTACCTATGCCAGTTATTTCACCAAATCAACGGATTTGGTGAAGTCGGCACGTCAGATAGCTATTATCGACACGTTGATAGCCATCCTTTCAGGACTGATGATATTCCCTGCCGCCTTCTCGGTAGGTGTTAACCCTGACAGTGGCCCTTCCCTGATATTCATCACCCTTCCGAATGTGTTCCAGCAGGCCTTTGCCGCAATGCCGGCGGTGGGTTACGTCGTCAGCATCATGTTCTATGCGTTGCTGGTGTTCGCAGCCCTCACCTCCACCATCTCCATGCACGAGATTACTACGGCATTCTTTACTGAAGAGCTTGAACTGCCCCGCCAGAAGTCTGCATGGATTGAGACGGTGATCACGATAGTGATATGTATCTTCTGTTCACTCTCCGTGGGTGATTCCGATATAGCGATTCTGGGACTCCCGCTGATGGATTTCTGCGATCATCTGACAGCCAATTTCCTATTGCCTATGGGTGCTATGCTGGCCTGTCTGTTTGTGGGTTGGTATATCCCTAAGGACATCGTGCGCAGCGAGTTTACCAACAACGGCACACTGAGGGGACGCATGTTTTCATGGTTTCTCTTTGGCGTGCGGGTGGTTTGTCCCATCGGCATTACCATTATATTCCTCCACCAGTTGGGAATAGTATGATTCGTAACGACCGTATTATTCTCCTTGCAGCCGCTGTTGTCGCCCTCTTGGTGCTGACAGCCATCTTCCTGTTGGGAACCCCCTCTCAAATCCCCCCGAGGGAAAAAGTGCAGAAGCGTCCCTATGTCCCCTATGCTGCTACCCAGTCGCAGCATAAAGAAGAATTCTACTTCGATCCGAACACCGCCGACAGCACACAGCTTTTAAAACTCGGCCTGCAACCCTGGCAAGTGCGCAACATCTACCGCTATAGGGCAAAAGGGGGCATCTATCGCCGCAAGGAGGATTTTGCCCGCCTCTACGGACTCACCGTCAAGGACTACCGCAGACTCGAACCCTATATCCGCATTTCAGCAGATTATCAGCCGGCAGCGTCATTGTTTGACCCCACCCCGACCAAGAACACCTTATCACACAATAAGGGCACCTTATCATCAAATAAGGATACCTTATCGGGCAATAAGGGCACCTTATCGAACAATAAGGCTACCTTATCGCCGAGGAACTATCCTGTTAAAATCAAAGCCGGTGAACATGTGGCACTGAATCTGGCTGATACTGCCCAGTTGCGACGCGTACCGGGCATCGGTGCCTATTTTGCCAAAGAGATAGCCCGTTATGGCAAACGGTTGGGCGGTTATGTGAGTGTCGATCAACTCGACGAGATCGACCAGTTCCCTCAGAGTGCTAAGCAGTATTTCGTGATTGAACAGGCAGCCCCTCAGAAATTGAATATCAATCAGCTCAGTCTTGAACAGTTGCGGCGCCATCCCTACATCAACTATTATCAGGCCAAAGCCATCACCGACTACCGCCGGCTGCATGGCTCCATCAAAAGCCTGCAGGAACTGCGACTCTCTCCCGACTTCACCCCGTCTGATATCCAGCGCTTATTACCCTATGTTACATATTAAAAGCAGAATTCTGTGGAGAATTCTGCTTTCCTGGTCGGGATGAGGCGACTCGAACGCCCGACCCCTACGTCCCGAACGTAGTGCGCTACCAACTGCGCTACATCCCGATGCCTATTGCACCCGATTTTTTCAAATCGAGTGCAAAGGTAGCATAATTAATTGACAATTTATAATTGACAATTGTTTATTTTTTGTTTTTAACATTTCATTACTGCTTCGAGCGATACAGGAACGTGTTATAGACATCACAGTTACTGATGAATTTGGCAATAGGCTGCCCGCTGTTACGCTCGAAATTCTCAAGAGCCTGCAATGCCTGGTACTGTGATGACTCAGGATGCAAGATGAAATCGTAGCGCGAGGTGTCCATATTCCATTCAATGGTGAGCCACGGACTTGTGTTGAGGTAGTAGTAGCAACGTCCGAAGAGGGCTTTCTCCTTCAACCTCTTGTCTTTCGCCTGACTCGCCTTTCCGAGCAGTTCGAAGGCAATGGCAGCCAGGTCCTTCTCGTTCTTACCCACAGTGTCGACACAACTCTTGCCATACTGGGTGAGATACCAGCAGTCGCCTGTGTATCCAGCTTGAGCATAGCGCACGGCAAGGTCGTAGTAGCGTTGGCACTGATCGTCGCCCTTCGCGATGGCTACTTCCTTCTCCAGTTTCAGCATCTCACGGGCAAAGTCGATTTTGTAGTTCGACTTCAGTTTCATCTTCTCAGTATCGGAATCCAATCTGTCGCTAATCCACTGACGTGTAATCCAAGGCTCAATAGTCCATTTGCGGTTAACGGCATAGACTACCGACGAACGGTCGCGGAGTACGGAAACAGGTACTCTCTCAAGCCAGGGGAGTGCCTTCTCCCATTCGCACACCTGCATATACTTGGTACCCACCAAATCGTCCATATCCGTCACGTCGTAATGGATATTGGAAATCAGGTATTCGTCCAACGGGTTACTGGACGTTCCTTTGCTATAGTCGAGGAATTTAATCAGGTCCTCCACCTTCATGGTATGCGTCTCACTATAGAAAGCGCCATGACCGGTGATGTTATAGATTCCCAGCATGGTGTTTATCCTGCCGGCTTTCATGTATTTGTCGTACAGCACCTGATTGATGGTGCGTGTCAAGGCTCCGTTCTTAAACCATTCGTGCTCGCCTCCTTCCCTGAACCACTTCAGCTCCGAGGTCAGCCAGGCATCAAAGTCATTGTTCAGCGGTTCGAGGTCCGACTTGATATAGAAGTTGATGATACGTGCCGTCAGTTGTGCATGCTCAGTGCCTGCCATGTGGGTAGCAGCCTGAATATCCTGATAGCCCTGCTGCTTCTTGCCGAACATATATTCCAGCCAGCCTTGGGCAGCCTTCCACATGGCAGGGTTGTTGGTTTTGCCTTCTTTGACCACCTTGCCGGCAAACTCAGCCATACGCATGGCTTCGTCTTTCTTGATGTCGCGGATGAAGAGTTTACCGCCTAAGTCGCTATCCACAGCCTCCTGTGCATTGTTCACGAAGTCCTGCAACAGGAAGGGTAGCACACCGGCATTGGGGTTACGACCGTATTCTGCTGCGATAGCCTCAAACGAACGACGCTTGTAGAACTGCGTCATCAGACTGTTGTAGTCGCCCATCTCTGCGAAGAGCTCTCCTGCCTCGGCATCGCGTCCCATCTTATAGAGCGCACCGGCATAGATGTTCTTCATCATGTCCTTATAGACCGTCTCGATGAACTGGCTGGCAGTCTGCTCCCAGAACGTGATGTTGTCGCGGTTCAGACCCAGCACCATGTTACAGCGCATGTAGAGCAGCGCGTGCTGAGAGCGCAACTTCGTTTTAATCTTACTAAAGGCATAGGCCTGAATGGCTCGCAGTGCCTGGTTGCGCTGGGCCAGTTTCTCTTTAGTAGGATACTCCCATCGGTCGTCGCGTACATCGCTGCATATCGACAGATACTGCTGCAGATGCTGAACGTAGCTCACCATCAAGGCATCGTTCTTTTTCTTGGCAGCCTCAATAATCTGGTTGGCATCAAAGTAAAAATACTCAGGGTTGATGCCCAGATAGGCTTTCCAGTTGTTGCGAGTGATCTCATCTACACGCTCACTGAACTCCTTGCTATCGTACACGCGATAGAGGTAGATGTTGTCAGTCCCGTACCAGCCACATGCCATCATGGGCAGGGCCATCACAGCCATTAGGCTAATGAGAATAAATTTCTTCATAGGTTTTTGGTTTATATCTGTTAATATTATCTTTTGCTAAATCATAAGTCAGGATAAGGCGTTTGAGCTCGGGCCGCTCCTTCTCTACGGCAGTCTTTACCCTCATAATTTCCTCGGCAGTAGCCACATGCTCAATGTCAACCCCCTGTATGATGCGGTGCCAGAGGAAGATGGGGTAGGCGGCTGCCATCGGCAGATCGTAGTCCTCCAGGTAGCGCAGATAGGGAGCAACGTCGCGGATGTCGAGGATGGGGTTGCGCTCCATAAATTTCATGGGATGGCCCGTATTATAGAGCATCAGCACACCATAATCCACAGGGGGCACCTTCATCGACAGCTGGTGCAGGCGGATGGTGGTGGAGAGAAGTGAGAAATGAGAAGTGAAAAGTGAAGAGTTGGCTAACTCCGATAAAAAATCGTAGTAATACCTGCGGCTCTTGGCAGTGAAGTCGCAATCTATCTGAATCTCCTTGACACCCATGATGTCGTTCGTCTCGTTCATCTGAATGATGCGCTTGACTATCTTCTCAGCCAGTCCGTCGGGTTTCTGGTGCATACAGTCCTCGGTGATAAACACGGTGGGAATCAGTTCAATACCTTCCGGCAGGTTTTCGCTAAACCTGATGGTGGCATTAGGCATCGGTCCCAGGGAGTCGTTCATCACTACGTCGAAATACCGGCAATACACCTTATTAATATAGTGCTGTTTCAGAAACGCCCTTTCCGTAGTGTCCAACCGCCAGTCCGTGCGCCAGTAATAGACGGCATTACCTTCTGGCAACACCTCCCGCCGTTGTTGGCTGCATCCCGTCGTCAGCAGCCCCATCAACAGGCAAATTCCCAATATGTAAGTTTCAAGTTTCAATTCTTCAACTCTTCACTTCTAAAGCATTTCCGGTAGTTCAAACAGCTTGTTACTGTTGCTTCCCTTGATGAGAATATAGTAACCCTGAGGTTGTTCATGGGCAATGGCAGCCTTTACCTCTTCCACGTCGTGGAATAATTGACAGTTGAGAGTTGACAATTGACAATGGTTGTATTCCTCACCTACCAGCCACACCTTGTCGAAATGGGCTGCAGCCAGCATATCAACTACCTTCTGGTGTTCCTCTTCCGTAACATCGCCCAACTCACCCATCTTACCGATGATAACCATCTTGGGCGATACCTCCATCAGACAGAAATTGTCGATGGCAGCCTTCATACTTGTGGGATTGGCATTGTAGGCATCCACCACCAGGTGATTATGTTCCGTCACCGTCATCTGCGAACGGTTGTTCGAAGGTACATAGTTAGCCAAGGCATGGTTTATCTGCTCGAACGGAATGTTGTTGACATAGCCGATGGTAATGGCTGCCAACATGTTGTCGAGATTGTAGGCTCCTATCAGATGCGTCTGCACGGTCTGCCATTCACTCTCATATCCAGTCTCATGGTCTTGCTCTCGCCAGCGGAACTTCAGGAAGGGGGCACAGCTTATCACCTCGCCTCGAATCAGGATATCGGGGTTGTCGCTCTGACCGTAATAGTAGATATCGGGCAACTCACCATGAACCTTTAACCATGAATCGTGAACCATCTTCATCAGGTGTTCGTTGTCACGGTTGACGAAGATAGGACAGTCGTGTGCAAACAGGAAATCGTAGAGTTCGCCTTTGGTCTTGCAGACACCTTCAAACGAACCGAAACCTTGCAAGTGGGCACGTCCCACGTTGGTAATCAGTCCGCAGTTAGGTTCTGCCGTCTCTACCAGTGTCTTGATATCGCCAGGATGCGAGGCACCCATCTCCACCACGGCAATGTCGTGTTCGTCGTTGAGTCGGAACAGCGTCTTGGGCACCCCCACGTCGTTATTGAAGTTGCCCTCCGTCGCCATCACGTTATAGCACTCTGCCAATACGGCACGTATCAGTTCCTTGGTGGTTGTCTTACCATTGGTACCAGTAATGCCGATGACGGGAATACTAAACTGCCGACGGTGCTCGCGTGCCAGGTCCTTATAGGTCTGCAGACAGTCGTCCACCTTGATGAGTCTGCCATCCATATTCCCCTCCCCTTGGGGGAGGCAGGGAGGGGTCTCCACTATCGCATAGCTACAACCTTTCTCCAAGGCTGCAAGCGCATAGTCATTGCCATTAAACGACGCACCCTTCAGTGCCAGGAAGATGCTTCCCTCAGGACAGTTTCTCGAGTCTGTCGTAATACACGGATGCTGCTGATAAAGTTTATAGAGTTCCTTGATATCCATATCTGTATAATATAACTTTGCTGCAAAATTACAAAAAACTCTAAACTCTTAACTCTAAACTCTAAACTTTTTTGTATCTTTGCCAAAAAATATGGAATATACGCTTAATTGCAACGGACATTTGCTGGATCTCCACACACCTTTGGTGATGGGAATCCTTAATGTGACGCCCGACTCGTTCTATGCCGGGAGCCGCACCATGTCGGAGCAGCAGATTATTGAGCGCACCCGCCAGATACTGCAGGAAGGTGGAAGCATTATTGACGTAGGAGCCTGCTCTACGCGCCCTGGTTCTGAGCCCGTTTCCCAAGAGGAGGAGATGGAGCGCCTGCGCTTTGCCCTTGGCCTGATACGCAAGGAGGCTCCCGATGCCGTTGTCAGTGTCGATACCTTCCGTCCTGACGTGGCGCGGATGGTTGTCGAGGAATATGGTGCCGATATCATTAATGATGTAGGTAATTGTCAATTGTCAATTCTCAATTCTCAATCCACAATGTTCCGCATGGTATCTCGCCTGCACGTTCCTTATATATTAATGTCTCAAGAAGCGACGATGCGTGACATGTTGCTCCGTTTTGCCCGCGATGTTGACGAGTTGCGTTCCTATGGCCAGAAGGACATCATTCTTGATCCGGGCTTCGGCTTTGGCAAGACGTTGGAGCAAAACTATGCCGTTGCCAGTCAACTGGAACAGTTGCAAATACTACAGCTGCCCATACTGGTGGGCTTCTCACGTAAGTCGATGATATATCGCCTGTTGGACACACAGCCCGAGCAGGCACTGAATGGTACTTCGGTACTGAATACCGTTTCGCTGACGAAAGGTGCTTCCATTCTTCGTGTCCACGATGTTCGTGAAGCCGTGGAATGTGTTAGGATTGTTGAGAGTTTAGAGTTGAGAGTTTAGAGTTGAGAGAGATATGTTATTCGAATTTGGCATTAAAGATATCATAGATATTGTCCTCGTCGCCTTGATGTTGTATTACATCTACCGACTGATGAAGGCATCACGCTCCATGAATATATTCATAGGTATCATGGTCTTCGTGGTGTTGTGGCTTTTAGTCTCCCAGGTGTTGGAAATGCGACTGCTGGGCTCCATCATGGACAAGTTGGTCTCTGTGGGTGTGATAGCCCTTATCGTTCTGTTCCAGGAGGACATCCGTAAGTTCCTCTTCAATCTGGGTGCCCACCGGCGAATAAAGTCTATTACCAGATTCTTAGGCCGAGACAAGCAACAGGACAGCGAGAGTCTTAAGAAAATCATCATGCCTATCGTCATGTCTTGTCTGAATATGAGTAAACGCAAGGTGGGAGCCCTCATCGTCATCGAGCGCGACATGCCTTTGGACGATGTGGTCAACACGGGTGAACGCATCGATGCCCGTATCAGTCAGCAGCTCATCGAAAACATCTTCTTCAAGAACTCCCCCCTCCACGATGGTGCTATGATTATCAGCCACAGCCACATCAAGGCTGCCGGTTGCATCTTGCCAGTGAGTCATAACCTCGACATTCCCAAGGAATTAGGACTGCGCCACCGTGCTGCCCTCGGCATCTCCCAGGAGTCCGACTGCATAGCCATTGTCGTCAGCGAGGAAACTGGTGGAATTACCATTGCCATGAAGGGCGACCTGAAGATTCGCCTCTCTGGCGAAAAGTTGGAAAGCATCTTGACGAAGGAAATGATGTAAAAGTGAGAAGTGAAAAGTTAAAAAATACCAAGGCGGAAGCAAATTCTTCACTCTTCACTCTTCATTCTTCACTAAAATAGCTATCTTTGCAATTCAGTAAACATTATTAAAACAAATTATAAAAACAAGCTATGGATTTATTGAGTCAAATCGTTGCGCGTGCAAAGGCTAATAAGCAGCGCATCGTGCTCCCTGAAGCAGAAGAGGAGCGCACCCTGTGTGCAGCCGACCGTGTGCTGGCTGACGACATCGCAAACATTATTCTGATTGGTAACCCTGAGAAGGTGCATGCCCTTGCCAAGGAAAAGGGGCTGACGCATATCGACAAGGCCACCTTGATTGACCCCGAGAACTGTGACCGCAGTGAGGAGTATGCCGAGAAACTGGCTGAGCTCCGTAAGTCAAAGGGGATGACCATTGAGGAAGCTCGCAAACTGGTGAAGAACCCGCTCTATCTGGGTTGTATGATTATCAAGACCGAAGGTGCTGACGGACAGATTTCCGGTGCCCTCTCTACCACTGGCGACACCCTGCGTCCTGCCCTCCAGATTATCAAGTGTGCGCCAGGCATCACCTGTGTCAGTGGTGGTATGCTTCTTATCTCTAAGCAGAAACAGTATGGTGAGGACGGCGTCCTCGTTGTTGGCGATGTTGCCGTTACCCCGATGCCCGATGCTGCCCAGCTCTCTCAGATTGCTGTGTGCACCGCTCAGACCGCTAAGTCGGTAGCTGGCTTTGCTGATCCCCGTGTGGCTATGCTGAGCTTCTCGACCAAGGGCTCTGCCAAGCATGAGGTTGTCGATAAGGTGGTTGAGGCCACTCGTCTGGCTAAGGAACTCGATCCCAGCCTGAAGATTGACGGTGAGTTGCAGGCTGATGCAGCCCTCGTTCCCAGTGTAGGTTCCAAGAAGGCTCCCGGTTCAGATATTGCAGGCAAGGCCAACGTATTGGTATTCCCCAACCTTGAGGTTGGTAACATCGGTTACAAACTCGTTCAGCGTCTTGGCGATGCCATTGCCATTGGTCCTATCCTCCAGGGTATTGCCCGTCCGGTCAACGACCTCTCTCGCGGCTGTTCCGTCGACGACATCTATTACATGGTAGCCATCACCGCCTGCCAGGCTATGGATGCCAAGAAATAGGAACCCCTCCCTGCCTCCCCCAAGGGGAGGAGAATCTGAGCAAGATACATATTTGAAAAAGTAATAACCCAATAGAAAGCCTGGGCATCCCCCTGAAATCCGCCAGGCACTCCCCTCCTTGGGAGGGGTTGGGGGAGGTTTATGAAGATATTAGTATTAAACTGCGGTTCGTCGTCAATCAAGTACGCACTGTACAATATGGACGACAAGAGTGTGATGACATCGGGTGGCGCTGAGCGTGTAGGCTTGGACGGTGCCTTTGTGAAAGTAAAACTGGCTAATGGCGAGAAGAAGCAGATTATGCACGACATCCCCGAGCATACCGAGGGCGTGAAGTTCATCTTCTCACTGCTGACCGACCCCGAGATTGGCGTCATCAAGTCGTTGAGCGAAATCGACGCTGTAGGCCACCGTATGGTGCATGGAGGCGAGAAGTTCAACAAGTCTGTCATTCTCACCGACGAGGTGCTGAAGGAGTTTGAGAAGTGTTCCGACCTGGCTCCGCTTCACAACCCAGCCAACCTGAAGGGTGTGAATGCC
>JAEEGG010018896.1_pt1 | contig 13963 bp, 10 predicted proteins | sample 9134161 | NCBI WGS metagenome assembly JAEEGG01 (sample SAMN16246543, study PRJNA631951) | gut metagenome | biome: gut microbiome; feature: rumen; material: CR-attached | host: Bos | place: Iran: Karaj | collected 2018-10 | reverse complement strand
TAGCTGATTTTCCGAAATATCTCTGAGATGCCGATTCGACCCCGAGGGTATTCTGGCCCATGTTAATGGCGTTAAGATATCTGAGCAGAACTTCATCCTTGGTGGTGGATTTGGTAACTTCGATAGCCAGATACTGCTCCTGTATCTTACGCTTAAGCTTCTTGATCATATTGTCACCTTCTTCCGTCCAGTCAACGAAGATGGTGTTCTTAAGAAGCTGCTGAGTTATGGTGGAAGCGCCCTGAGTCTCGTCTCCCTTGGAACGTATGAACCAATAGAGTGCTCTGGCCATTCCTCGATAGTCGATACCGTTGTGCTCGTAAAATCTTTCGTCCTCACTTGCTACAAAAGCAAGAGCAAGCTGTCTGGGGATTCCGTCCCAGGTAACCTCGATGCGGTTTGCGTCCTTACCGACATAGTGGTCGAACTCGTTTCCCATCGCATCATAAACAATGGTGGCCTGACCGTTTGCTATGATATCCGAAATATGAATTACGGGAGTACCGGCAAGGATTGACTTAAACAGTCCGATACCGCCTGCCGCAAGGCATATAAAAACCGCAATGATCCCGGCAAGTACCAGCTTAAGCGCAAGCAGGAGTACTTTCCTGACGATCTTGTCTCCGTATGAATTTAACTGACGTCTTCTCTGAATGACGCCTTTTCTGCTGTAGTCCATTTCTTTCTCCAAACATCTTTCCGATCTGCGATCGTCTTACAGATAATCCACCGGATTCTTCTGTGAGATCATTTTGATCACAGGATCTTCTTCACCGAAGAGCTCAAAAACGATCTCCTCGGCTTCCGCCAGATTATTTTCGTTAACACAAAAGATAACATTGAACTTATGGCGGTCAAAAAGTCTCTTTCTGGGATAATTCATATAATAAGAGATCCTCGCTTTGAGAAGTGCCTGCTCCAGAAGGTTCTTAGCCTCCTCGGAATAAACATTACAAAGTTCGAACTCATTATTAACTTTAAGTGCTGAATAAATAGTTTCCATTATTCTCTTCCTGCCCTATTTTCTAAACTCCGCTAAACGAATATTATACACCAAACGGCCTTACTTTGAAAGCAGGCAGACCCTGTCTCCGAATACCCCTTCCTCCATCAAAACGGTAACGGATGAATAGCCGTACATATCGCCCAGAGTTGTAAGAACCTCTTCCCTGTCGATACCCGCTCCTTCGATCACCACGATCTCGTCATGAGCGCTCAATTTCTCGTCAAATACAGGCAGTTCTTCTATATTGACCAAAAGGCAATTGTCATAATTCATGAGTTCCGGCACATTCTGGTAAAAGCTTGTACCCTCATATATCACCACGGCATCAAGATCTTCATATCGCTCCGAGATCTTAAGCTGGGCATCATACCCTTTGTAGAGATAACCGGGATTGTTCAAGAAGGGAAACACAATGCATATAGTGCAAACCAATACTCCGGCCAGTCCCGAAATCACCTTTCTCTTACCCTCATCCGCAAGGAATTTCTCCATCAGGATCCTTATGACAAAAGAAACCGTGATCACAAAGCTGACGATGATAACTCCCAAAACAGGCATCAGATATCTGTCCACGGTGTAAGGTGCGATCTTTGAAACCGTCATAAAATATCCGAATGCGGATATTGCGGGAGCTGCGGCCCATGCTCTGACACGCTTTGTTTTAAGTGCGAGGATAAGCGCGCCTGCCGCAATAAGGAACAAAACAATAAGTGCAGCGATGCTTCCCGCGCATTCTGTGGCAACCAAAGTTCCGAAGGCGGTGATCTTTTCTATATATCCTCCGATACCGGCCATACTCTCTCTTACTGAATTTCCGATGGAGGTTCCGAAGAAGTCATGATATACGAAGGGATACAATATAAGTCCGAGCAGTGCAGAGATAGCGAGGGCTTTTATCAGTCCTTTGAGTAATGCGGTCTTCCGGGTCTTGATGAGATAAACCAGCACGCAAAGCGTAAGGAAGAAATAGTAAATGCAGACAAAATACTGGGTAAGGAAACCGAGAAGCGTAACAAGAGTAAGGAGTCTGCTTTTGTATCCGGGCTCATCTTCTTTGCGCAGCTTAAGAAATATAAGATAAGTAAATGCCAGACAGAAGAAGGATGTCATGGAATACATCCTGATGAGGAGCACCGTATTTAATCCTGCGGTTGAAAGTCCGTAGATAAGTGCCGCTACAGGTCCGAGATATTCCCTGCCTGCTATATCCTTGAAAAATCCGCAGATTACAAGGCATGACCCTGCCATAAAGATCATGTTGAGGATTATTCCGGGCCACACGGAAAGAACTCCGCCCGCAAATAGTGAAAATACGGCAGAAAAGATATTAAGAAGCATGAAATAAAGAGGCGGATGATTGTCCGTCGTTGTGTTGTAGTATGCGGAAAGCGCAATGACGGAATCGGTTCCGTAAAATGTAACATACTTTGTGATGTCTTCATCCGTCATCCACTGAGGAGCATCATAAACATCCGCAGTATAAGATGCCGCAACGGATGAACCTCTATGTTTGATCACATCAAGAACCTGTGTGACCAGATTGGAAACGGTACGTCCGAATCTCTCGTCATGTATCTCGTTACGATAGTATTTCTCAAGTCTTCCCTCGGGCTGGGTGGGTGTTATCCAGGGAGTGAACTCGGAATTCGAAAGCTCATAACTTAAGATCTCGTCCATGTGCCAGCCTTCTTTTTGAAACGCAAAAAAGACATCGAAGGCAAGGACGATGATGACGGAAAGTGCCGTGAGCAGATGAAGTTTATAATTACTCTCAGAATTCATATTCAGGGCCGTAATAAATGTCATATCCGGCTACGGTAGAATCATATTGGAAGGTAACGGACAAATTCAGCGATGAAACATCCGTTCCTTCAGGGAAAACACAAAAGTATTGGGGAACCCTGTCCATCATGGAATACCGCAGACTTTCCGGGAAGTAAACCGCAGTGGACCACCTGAATCTGTCGCTTAAATCTTCAGTTAAAGCACTAACGACAAGTTTTCCGTCGGAAAGCTCCATCAGTACGTTGGAATCCGCAAAAAGAGAATAACCGCAGCTTCCGAACTTAATGGGATCGCTCATAAGATACCGGACAACTTCCCTTCTTGCTGCATTCTTATCGGTGGTTGCCATGGAATAAGAGATCTTAAGAGTGCTTAGCATTAGGCATCCCGCAAGAACGATCATAAATACCTTTCTTACAGCCTCGTCGCCCTCCCTGATAAGCCAGATGACAAGTACGGGAAGAGCCATATAGAAGCAGGTGGAAAAATATCTGGGGGTAAGAGTCGTATCGGTAAATGTAAGGAAAAATGCCATTATCGCAAATCCCGATACGAAGTAATGGATAAAGAACATATCCGCGGTATCTTCCGCAGTATAAGGATCATCTCTTCCGAGAGTGCCGGATCCGACGAATACATCCGATGATGTACGCTTAACCAAAACGTAGATCAAAAAGATCATGACAAATGCAGCCATTGTAACAACGCCGCGAAGCGATAGAACGCTTCCTCCGGGAATATATCCGAGTATTTCCAAAAGGCATCCGAATACCGATGCTGCTCTCTCATACCAGATCCCATGATTGATGGTCGCAAAAGAAAGAGTTTCATAAGTGGTAAACTGATATGTCTGTCTGATGATGATGGAATTATACAGATAACCGGCAAATGCAGCAGCTGAGGAAATGACTGCTATCTTGATAAGTCCGAGTTCTTCTCTCCACTTTTTAAGAGCTCCCTCTTTGATACCGCACTTTACATATGCCCTCAAAAATGCGGTGACAAGAAGAGGCGCGTAGATTATCAGGAAATACCTGACACCTGAAGCTCCGCAAATGATACTTAAGACAATGAGAAGGATCCACCATAAAACCCTGAGATTCTTTGACTCTTCCCTGTCGAGTCTTCTTGCAAGACCAACTGCCAGAAACATGAGGATCATGTGGGGCATGTAAGTATTACCCATCTGAACATGCTGAGCTATCGCTTCGGAAACGGGAAGAAGCAGCACAGCAGAAGAAAGCACCACGTATTTTTTCTCATATCCCTTCATCATGAAGAAATATGAAAGGACCAGGACCACATAAGTGATCATATTGGTAATGATACGCACTACGGCCCAGCTCGGTATGATGCGAAGGAGCGGAACAAAAATAAGCTGGGTGTAAAGGATCCTGAACTCCGTGGAGTAATACCAGTCGGGGGATGCAATGTAATGACCCGTATCTCCCAAAAGATCCGAAAAGACCATCTCTGCGGCCATATCGGAATCGATCCAGTTCTGTCCCCATAAAATGTTCAAAACAAGGAGAAGGACAAAAGAAAGCCCTAAGGGAATGCAGAACTTTATCATCTCCCTGTCATCAGCCATTAATCCGTTTTTATTTTTCTTCAAAATCGTACTCATATTTAATCTTATCCGATACACTGATCTCATTTCCCGTCTGGACTTCGATCAGTTCAAGCCTTGTCTGTGCGATGATAGTGTGTTTGCAGCCTGCGGGAAGGTCTATAACATCTCCCGGGCCTACGGCCCTGCGATTTCCGTCCGTAATACAAATGCCTTCTCCTTCGACCACAGTCCATACTTCATCACGTCTTTCGTGGGAGTGGTAATACATGTGATGTCCGGGAAGAAGCGTTACCTTTATGGTCAGTGACCTTTCCGAGGAATCTATGACTTTAAAAGACCCCCAGCTCTTCTCTGAATATCTCACATCACCCGAAACCGCATCCACCACCGGCTTTATATAACTGGACTGATGCTTGTCCGAAACAAGTATTCCGTCAGGTCCCGCTGCAACGATCACATCCTTGAGTCCCATGCATATAACGGGTATATCAAGATCGTTTACGGCGGTCGTGTTTACACATTCTCCTCCGAATACCACGTTTCCGAAGGATGAAGAGTCCATGGTCTCCGCCATTGTGTTCCAGGTTCCCACATCTTTCCATTCCCCGGAAAATCTAAGAACCCTGATGCCTTCTTCTTTTTCCAGAACGGCAATATCGAAACTTACGCTCTCTACTTCTTCATATCTGGCAAGAAGATCTTCGTAGCTCTTATATCCTATAAGTTTTTCCGCAATCCCAAGTATATATCCCGCTCTTACGCCGAATACACCGGCATTCCAGAGTGCTCCTTTTTCGATAAGCTTCTTTGCATCATCCTCGGAAGGTTTTTCCTTGAAGCTGGATACGCAGCTTACCTCTTCTTTATCCACAGGAACAATATATCCGTACTTTGCTGTAGGAAATGTTGGATTAATTCCGAGAAGACATATTCCCTCTTTTTCCTTTACAAGCTTTTCGAGGGATATGAGCGCCCTGAAATAATCATCCTCAACATACGGATCTACGGGGCATATGATAACGGGCTCTTCCGGAGATACTTTCTTCACATCTGTCAGATATGAAAGCGCAAGTACGATAGCCGCAAATGTATCTCTTCTTGCAGGCTCGGGAGATATCGAGACATTTTCACCGAGCTGGTTTTTGATGGAAGAAAGCTGTCTTTTCGATGAAGCGATGGTAACATCTGCATCGGGGATCACAGAGATTATCTGGCGATAAACTCTCTGTACCATTGATTCGGGTTCTCCGTCAGGGTCCCTGAATACTTTGATAAATTGTTTACTTCTTACTTCATTCGAGAGCGGCCAGAGTCTTCTGCCCGAACCGCCCGAAAGCAAAATTATATTCATTATCTGTTTTTAGCCTCTGCTGCAGCCTTCTTCATGTCGGATTCCGTCATAAGTCTTACAAGCTCTTCAAAAGAAGTCTCGGTGGGATTCCATCCAAGTTCCTTAGCAGCCTTGGAAGGATCTCCCAGAAGATTGACAACATCCGTGGGTCTGAAAAAGTCGGGGCTTACTTCAACGAGCACTTTGCCCGTAGCCTTGTCATATCCCTTTTCTTCCACGCCCTCTCCCTTAAATTCAAGTTCGATACCTGCGTAGTGAAAAGCAAGTGTGCAGAACTCTCTTACGGAATGCTGAACTCCTGTTGCTATTACAAAATCATCGGGCTTCTCATTCTGAAGCATAAGCCACATGCATTTTACATAATCCTTGGCATATCCCCAGTCGCGAAGCGATGAGAGATTTCCGAGATAAAGTTTATCCTGGATCCCTGCTGCTATACGTGCCGCGGCAAGAGTGATCTTACGAGTTACAAAAGTCTCTCCGCGTCTCTCGGATTCATGATTAAAGAGGATTCCGGAGCATGCGAACATGTCGTAAGCTTCGCGGTACTCTTTTACGATCCAGTATCCGTACTGTTTAGCGACAGCGTAGGGAGAATAAGGATGGAAAGGAGTCTTCTCGCTCTGGGGAACTTCCTCTACTTTTCCGTAAAGTTCGGAAGTGGATGCCTGGTAAATACGGCATGTATCGGCAAGTCCCGCGATACGTACCGCCTCCAGGACCCTGAGTACTCCGACAGCATCAACGTCTGCGGTAAACTCGGGCACATCAAAAGAAACCTGAACGTGGCTCTGCGCCGCAAGATTATATATCTCATCGGGTCTAATTTTGCTGATGAGGCCTACCATACTTAAGGAATCCGTCAGATCACCGTTGTGAAGGAAGAAATTATCTTTACCTTCAAGATGGGCAATTCTTTCCCTGTAATCCACGGAAGATCTTCTGATGATACCGTGAACTTCATATCCCTTCTCGAGCAGAAATTCCGCAAGATAGCTTCCGTCCTGTCCGGTTATACCGGTAATAAGTGCCTTTTTCATATCATGTATCCTTTACATTCGTAATAACAAAAGCCGTTCAGAAAAGAATCTTTTACCCCTTATCGCAAAAGTCCCCCCCGGCCGGCTTTTAAGTGTCATTATCTCTGTTTTATTTTGCGTAATATGTTGCAAGCTTGGTTACCGCATGAATGGTATCCTCAACATCACGATCCGTCATCTTGGGATAAAGCGGAATACTCATGATGCCCTTGTAGACTTCCTCGGCATTGGGGCAAAGACCTTTTTCATATCCGAGATGTCTGTAGTAAGGGAACCAGTATACGGGAACATAATGGATCTGGCACTGAACGTTCTCCGCACTCATGGCATCGAAGAATTCTCTCCTGGTACATGTAAGCTTATCAAGATCAAGTCTTATGACATACAAATGTCTCGAGGTATCTGATTCGGGAATATTCTTCTGAATGATGATACCGGGAAGATTTGCAAATGCTTCGTCGTATCTCTTAACGATCTCTTTTCTGCGGGCTACAAACTCATCGATCCTGCTCAGCTGACTGATGAGAAGTGCTGCCTGGAAATCCGTCATACGATAGTTATATCCAAGTGAGATCTCCTCGTAATACCATTCGCCTTCGTGGGGTGCATCCTCCATAAGAGCCTCATCATGGGTGATACCGTGAGCATGTGCAAGCACAAGCTTGGTATAAAGATCGTCATCATTGGTAAGGATCGCACCGCCCTCTCCCGCTGTTACGGTCTTAACGGGATGGAACGAAAAGCAGGTCATGTCGGCGATGTTTCCGACAAATTTTCCGTTGTATTTGGTTCCGATGGAATGTGCCGCATCTTCGATAAATACAAGACCGAACTCGTCGCAGATCGCTCTTATCTCATCGGCCTTAACAGCCTGTCCGGTGTAATCGACCGCAATAACCGCTTTAGTCTTATCGGTGATGCATTTTCTGATGCTGTCGGGATCTATATTGTATGTCTCGGGATCGATGTCCGCAAAAACAGGCTTCGCACCGCAGTACAATGCACAGTTGGCGGATGCGGCAAAGGTTATGGGTGTTGTGATAACTTCATCGCCCTCTCCCACGCCTGCTGCGATGCACGCACAATGAAGTGCACTGGTTCCGCTGTTTACCACAACTGCATGCTTTGCACCGGTATAGCTCTCGAGTTTTCTCTCGGCTTCGGTGACCTTGGGGCCGCATGTTATATAAGGTCCTCTGAGAACCTCGGATACGGCAGCGATGTCTTCTTCACTTACCCACTGTCTTCCGTAGTAGATCTTGTTGTCCCTCACCGGCGTACCGCCGAGAATTGCGGGTATTTCCATTTTACAAAAACCTCCGACGAACAGTTAATCCTGTCCGTTTTTCCTCTTTTCATATGCTCTGATCCTGTTGCATCTCCTGATCGCTCTCTTTTCGCTGATGCGGGCCAGGAAATAGGGTCTGGTCTTTAAATTGCATGCTTCCTCGAAGCTGATGACATTGTAGAGGTTGGCTCTTAAGAACTCAAATATGGTCTCTCTTCCGTCAAGATTTTCAAGGCTGCAATTGACACACATGGTAAGAACACCGCTTCTGTGATATTTCCAGAAAGGTGTTGCGGGAATGCACTTAACGCCTTCAAGTATGTAAGGATGCTTGCTCATTCCGTCCGACACATATCTGAGACCAAGCTTAGAGCAGGCTCTCAAAGTATTCAGGTCATAGGAATGATGAGGCGCTACAAAAACCTCCGTATCAAGTCCGTTCTGGGCAAGAAGATGCTTGCCTTCCCTGAGCATCTTAAGCTGTGACTCATAGCTTCTTCCGGCAAATTCGGTCGGAACATCACCGCTGATGATACCGGCACTCTTTCCCGTAGCAAGATGATGGGTTCCATGCATTCCGATGGTCCACCCCTCATCCTTAAGCCTTCTCATAAGTCCCCAGAAATCCCTGTTGAATGTACCCTTTACAAGCTTTGGATCCTTGTTGTCGGGAACTATACAAAGAAGCGGCTTTATACCGGTCTCATCAAAGAAATTCTTGTAAAGCGCAAACTTATCAAGATCCATGGTGGGACAGATATCCTCAAGCCTGACAACTATAGGATAATTAACCCTTCTACGCATTTCCCCATCCTTTCCGTTCTACCCCTAAAACAGCCTTTTTGCGATACAAGGTAATATTTAACCAAAGTTAGTTATATTTTAGAATATTTTGACAATTATGGCAAATTTACTGAATCATCCGTTTCCCAGTCCTCCCATAGGGCTTCCATTTCTTTTCGGCATCTTTTCATCTCCGAATATATAGCCGGATCGCCATTACCGGAAACGTCGGATAACCCGATACTCTCATACAGTAAAAATTCAGTTCTCTTATCCGACAATTCTTTATATTTTTCCGATACTTCGGGATCAGAGTAATCTTCTATATCATATTTTTCAAAGAAATCTTTGCATTCCTCCAGGAAAACCTCATAATCCGTAAGTACCTGTTCAAAATCTATTCCGTTTTGGGAAGCAAGCATGGCAATTTCAAAGGGTTTGGGAAGTTCCGGAGCCGGCATGTTACTTAGTACGGAAGATGTGGTGGGTGTGCTTGTATGCGGCTTATGAAAAACCCTTGCAATAAAGCCTATCACCGAAAAGATGATCACGAGTATCAGCCACGCCATTCGAATCCCCGCTATCCTCTCACTGCTCCGTGACGCTTTTTTCCAGGAACCGTCCTGCTTACTCCTTTCCATTTCCACATTTGCCGCAAACACACTTTTAGAGTTCAGTGCCTCCGCTGTTTGTAACAATTTGGAATAATCAGGCTTGCCTTCTCGATCTATATATAATCTTTGGGCTTTTATTACATCGCCTTCAAGATACGATCTGATATCGGGATCAAGATATGATTTTCGTAAGACTTCCGTAAGGCGGCTGACAAATTCAGGATAGAGCATAGCCTGTTCATACTTTTCATGGTTATGCAGTTCCAAAAAGCTCTCTATGCCGATCACAGGCTTTCCGTATATCACGATATCAGGATCCTGAAGTTTATTTATCATCTCGAGAATATCCGAAAAATACTCCAGATCCTTTGAAGGATCGTTCCCTGTGCCAAACGATGCTTCACCGTTTTCCTTTTTGGCCTCATCAAGAAGACTGTCCAAAAGAAGCTGTTCTTCGTCTATTTCCTTAAGAGGCTTAAACTTATCATGCGGAACTTTAAATGACTTGAGCTCCTCATCTATATTCCCGACAGGACTTTTTTTCTCATCTGTATATTCGGAAAACTCAGGCTCTTCCTGTTTGGGAGAAGATTTAATGTCATTGATGACAATTACATTTGAATTATTGATCAGCTTTTGTGGGTTATTTAAATGATCGCATACCAGAGTATATGCATCATGTATTTTTTTCCACTCTTCGGGATGCTCCTCGGGATGATACTGCTTGATAAGTGCCGCATATGCTTTTTTGACATCTTTAATATCCGCGCCTTCGTCGATGCCAAGTATGCGATATGCCTCACGAATTCCGTAAAAAACCACTTAACTAATCCTCCCAGTCCCCAAAGATCTCATCAACAAGTTTGTCTTCATCCTCCTGCCAGGAATTATCTTTAAAATTCAAAACTTCCGTTTTAAGCATTGAAGCTTCAACAAACAAAAGATATCTTTTCATGTAACTCCTCAAGCGGATTTTGTTATACATATCCGTTGCCCGGTACATTGCCTCCTGAAACCACGCCATTTTACTCCCGATCTGCGCCTGTGCCTGGCCGGAATTCTGAGCAAACAATCTGCTTCCCCATTCAAGTATCCGGACATCTTCCTCATTGTCACGATCGATCATTTTGAGTTTGTTAAGATCATGAACCTTCTGTTTGATGAATTCTTCGGAGTGATCCACCTCTTCGTTGACGATGACCTTATTCATATTGATCTTGAATTGAGGTACGGAAACATCCACAACCAAAATTCCGTTTATATCGTACGAAAATGTAACAAGTATCGGTGTATTTACGGTGGCTTCGGGCGGAAGCTTTATATCGATCGTACCCATTGCCTTATTCTGTTCCGCCAGATATTCTTCTCCCTGAAATATCTCAAGCTTGATATTCTTTTGTTTGTCCGCAACCGGATAATAAACCTGAGTATGACTTACAGGGAGCGCCGAATTTCTGGAAATGATAAATGATGAAAGAGACTTTCCGGGATTAAGGCGGTTATAAGTACCGACTCCCAGGGAAAACGGACACACATCGGTTAAGATCACATCCTTAACCTCATCATCTCTTTCTACGATACCGGCATATACTCCCATACCGATAGCTATCATGTGATCAGGTGATTCAACACATATATTGTTGACGCTGAGAATATGTTCCAAATAATGCTTTATGATGGGCATCTTGCTGGAACCGCCCACCATTACCACATCGGTTATATCGTTAACGGAATACTTGGAATTTCTGAGCATGTCCTGAACAGGCTTATAAATCCTTTTCAGAATGGGGGCAGAAATTTCAATCAGAGTTTTATTGGTGATCCCGACAGTTTTAAATAATTCATCAGTACGGACTTCGATCTGCGCTGCAGAATTCACCGTCAGTTCTTTTTTAGCATTTTCGGAAGCTTTTAGGATAATGTTATAGACTGCGGGTGATATCTTATCATTATCAAGGCCCGCTTCTTTGATAAAATGGTCCGCTATAGCCTTGTCAAAATCCATACCGCCAAGAGCATTGTCACCGCTTACGGATACTATCTCGACAACGTTATCAAATGTCTCTACCAAAGAGACATCAAGTGTTCCGCCGCCAAAGTCAAAGATAAGCATCAAATGCTCTTCGCCTTCCGCCGAATCATCTCTTCCTATTCCCTTTAAATATCCGAGAGCCGCAGCGGAAGGCTCGTTTATGATCCTGTCTACTTTAAGGCCTGCAAGTGCACCGGCATTCTTTGTAGCCTTTCTTGCTTTATCATCAAAATATGCCGGAACGCTTATAACCGCCTCATCTACCGGCTCGCCGAGATAACTCTCCGCATCGGCCTTAAGGCTTCTGAGCACAAGTGAAGACAATTCTTCGGAATTATATTTGCCGTAAGTCTTGTCTTTACCCATATATCTTTTGAAGAATTCAAATGTATTGTCAGGATCCGTCACAAGACGCTCTTTGGCAGTCTTTCCGACAAATACTTCTCCTTTTTGTCCGAAGCTGACAACGCTCGGTGTAAGATACTCGCCAAATGCATTTGGGATCAATTTGGCTCTGCCGTCCTCCCACACACATACCAGACTGTTTGTGGTTCCCAAGTCTATACCTATAATTCGTCCCATATATACTCCAAACCTGTTTTATATCATCTTGTGATCGTAACATACGCTATGACGTGGCTATGATCCGTTTCCCAAATACGCATTTCATAAGTTCCCGATTCGGGCAATTTTTCTACAGGAAGAAATACTTCTATTTCATTGGTAAATGCATCTACAATAACAACCTGAGAGTCAACTATAAGTTCTCCGTCCAGCCACCAGTCGACAATAACCTCATCGGTCGGAAAGAATATTCTTTCAAAATAGTTCGAGATCCATATTCCTTCATCGTCAATGGAATATCCGGCTAAAACTCCCCATTCGGGCTGTCCGGAATAGAACATACTAAATCCCTGATCATCGATTTCGGATTCACCGTAGAATATACTTCCATCCTCGCACCACGAAGGCACATACATATATGTATCGACTGCCTGATTGGGATGTCCGGAGCTGCTGACATCTGTATCGAAAGTAAAGCATGTATCAAGATCGGGAATATTTTCAAGCATTGTTTCGTACAGCTCGTCATCCGCCTCACCGTTATCATGCAATAATTCAATTGCCGCTTCGATATAATAGTTAAACTCCTTATCCGTAACCTCGATAGAGGTATCATAATTAAACGGTTCAGGAATAATATCTCTGTCAAAAGTACAAGGCACTTCAGAATCTTTGTAAGGTGATACTTCAAAGATCAGTAAATATTCCTCCGAATCACACTCCGGAATTGCTTCGGCAAGGGTATCGTAAATAAGGGCTGTCTGTATATCCGCCAGTTCTTCAATATCCATATCGGAATTTAGATATTTGATCAGGTTGGCGTATTCCCGGATATTATATTCATCGGTGGAAAGAGCATTTTGAAGATCAATGCTTGATGGCGCCAGTCCATCCAGGTATCCGACATAGGCTCCGGTCCTGGAAATATACGGATCATTTGATAAAACATAATCCATGTAGGCTGCGGCAAAACGTGCAACGGCATCTTCTGTTCGGCTTCCCGCACCGCCAATAAGAGAATCATCATAGTACCGGAAAGATTCAAGATCAAATTCATCCGGAAAAGCATCCGCATCCGTGCTCTCTGCGATCTCCTCCAGATAAGACATAATAATATCCTTGACCTCATCGGGAGAGTAATCCACTATCTCAAATAACTTGGCAAACTCAAAAGAAAACAGTTTGCATATTTTACGCGCTGAGGATTTCGCAAGATTCCAGTTCTCACCCTCTTCATCATATTCAAAATCCAACGTAATGGTCTTCTCTTCAGGGTCATCATAGGCCTCAAGAACTTCACTGAGCTGCGTCTCGGACACATACCTGCTGATCCCCGCTTCTGCAACATCCTCCAAGGAAATATAAGAAAAGGTAACTTTCATATCTGCGCTTCCTGCTTCCTCGTAGAAAACAGGATCTTCCATTTCAGTAATTTCGGCATAGGACATTAAGGTCTGCATGATCTTTTTCTGATCTTCAGTAAGTTCATCCCATTCGGACGAATCGAATTCAGGCGAACATTCGGATGCCGCATCTCTGTCGAGATTCTTTACCGCTTCCAAAAATGTTCCGGGAATTTCACTGATACTGCTGAGATCAGGTTCGTCTTTTCCGCATGAGCAGAGAATGCTCAGACATAACACTGTAAGTGCCGCAGAAAAAATAACCTCGAGAAAAGACTTGTAATTCTTTATAGATTTTTTCATTACCGATACTCCAACTAAAAAACAAAAACTACAGATTCAGTCTATAGTATTTCGGAGTAAAAAAAAAGCCCGAAACCATATTGGTTTCGGGCTTAGAGCTGATGACCAGAATCGAACTGGTGACCTCCGCCTTACCAAGGCGACGCTCTACCGACTGAGCCACATCAGCGTAGCGAGGGGGAGATTCGAACTCTCGACACCGCGGGTATGAACCGCGTGCT
>JAEEGG010018895.1_pt1 | contig 13963 bp, 12 predicted proteins | sample 9134161 | NCBI WGS metagenome assembly JAEEGG01 (sample SAMN16246543, study PRJNA631951) | gut metagenome | biome: gut microbiome; feature: rumen; material: CR-attached | host: Bos | place: Iran: Karaj | collected 2018-10 | reverse complement strand
TGTTTGGCAATGAACCCCGACAAAGTTCCTGCAGGAAAACTGTCAATCTCTACGTCAAACCGTAACTTCGTTGGTCGTCAAGGACCAGGTGCAAGAACTGTTTTGGCTTCTCCGCTCGTTGTTGCCGCAAGTGCAATCACTGGTGTAATTACTGACCCTCGTAAAATTTAAGATTATGGCAAAACAAAAATTCAATATAATCAAATCAACGTGTATTCCTGTTGCCATCGACAACTGCAATACCGACTTAATTATTCCTGCCCGCTATCTGGCAAGCACCACACGCGACCCGAAGTTCTTCGGCGATGCGTTTATGCACGATTTGCGTTACGATGCTAACGGAAAACCTATCGCTGATTTTGTGATGAATCAACCTGATTTCTCGGAAGCACCGCGCGAAGGTGTCCACGAAATTATTGTTGGTGGTCAAAACTGGGGTTCTGGTTCAAGCCGTGAACACGCTGCGTGGGCAATTGCAGGCTATGGCGTTCGTGTTGTGATTTCGTCGAGTTTCGCCGATATTCACAGAAATAATTTGTTGAACTGCTTTGTGTTGCCAGTTGTGGTTTCTCAAAAGTTCCAACAAGAATTGTTCGACTCAATCGCAAAAGATCCGAAAACAATCGTGACAGTTGACGTTCCGAATCAAACCGTTACAAACGAAGCGACAGGACACAGCGAAAAGTTCGAGATAAACGGCTACAAGAAACATTGTCTTGTAAATGCTCTTGACGATATAGATTATTTGTTGAGCGTGCAGGATAAAACCGTTGCTTACGAACAAGCAAGAAAAAAATAAAATTGGATAAACAAAAATTAAGGGATTACAAAGAATCCCTTAATTTTTAATTCTTAATTTAATTCTTCCCTCCCTCAAACTCATACGTTTCCACAACGCCCATCCCGTGCGAGTTCACATAACTTTTTTGTGACACAAAACGAAGAGTTAACACACCGTCTTTATTTGGTGTAATTTCGCACGAATACTCACTATCATCAGAAACGGGCAAACCTATGGTAGTAACGTCAATACCATCTTCATCTTTTGTAACACTTTCATACACGTGACCACAGAATCCATCACCATTTTGCGTGCTTACCACCGACATTGCCTGCGTGGTAAATAAAAGACCACCATTACTTGCATAGTACACACTTACGGATTTTATATTATCACCATTCTTTCGCACATCCAACTTGGTGAGGTTTCTTTCCGACATTTCATTGCCATTCCTTTCTGAAGTGTATGTCAGATAACCAGTATAAATCCCACAATACGGAGTTCGCACATCGTCATCTTCCTTTTTACAACCGAAGAACAACATTGAAGAAACCAAAACACTCAAAACCAAAATCTTTTTCATATTCGTAAATTTTTAAATTGAACACACCACAAATATAGAATTATTTCATTTGCCTGCAAAAAATGTTGGCATAGAAGATTAAACAATTATCTTTGCAAAGATAAAATTTACGGATATGATAAAACCAATTATTGCATACGGAAATCCAGTGTTACGCAAAGTTGCTGGCGATATTGACAAAGATTATCCAAATCTTACGGAACTGATTGAAACGATGTTTGAAACAATGTATGCCTCCGACGGTGTGGGACTCGCGGCACCGCAGATTGGTCTTTCTATTCGTCTTTTTGTGATAGACGCAAATCCTTTTGTAGAAGACTACCCCGAAGCAAAAGGTTTCAAAAAAGTATTCATCAATCCACACGTTATTGAAGAAACTGGCGACGAATGGATTTTTAACGAAGGATGTCTGAGTTTTCCTGGCATTCACGAAGATGTTTCCAGAAAATCAAATGTAAAAATCACGTATCTTGACGAGAATTTCGTAAAACATACCGACACATTTTCTGGCGTTTGCGCTCGCGTTGTTCAACATGAATACGACCATCTCGACGGGAAATGTTTCATCGACCATTTAAATCCGCTCAAACGCCGCTTGTTGAGTGGGAAACTGAATAATATAGCCAAAGGAAAAGTTAACACGAAGTATAAAATTAAATTTTTTAAACCATAGAGAAGACCACTAACCAATGACATTTTTTAAAGCCGCCGTGTCCGACATACGAAATGCAATGTTGGCACGAAATCCGTGTGTATGCGTCACCACCGCATTCATTTTCGGAATAATCATCCATCGTTTTGTTCCCTTCATCACGTCGATTCATATATGGACGATAATACTCGTTGCTTCGGCATTCGTATGCATAACCTTGGCAAACGTGTGTAAAAAACTGCACATCCACTTGTTATTGTGCTATTTCTGCATTGCAGGATACGTTTGTTCCGCCCTGCATCAGCAACAATATGCTATCATTCCACAATCCGACATTGTGGTTGGGAAAATCATCAGCAACAACGAAGAAAAGGCCAAAACATACAAGGTTCTTATTGAAACCCTTGAAAAAACACCTTGCAAAGCAGTAGTTTACATAAAAAAAGACAGCAACTCACAATCGTTGCGTTATGGCGACATCATTTCGCTTAAAAACACATTCCGAATGATTGAAAATAACGATAGTGCCTCGTTTGACTACAAATCGTTTCTTGCCAACCAATATATATATTCTCAAGCGTACGTCACTGCCACGCAATGGAAACGAGTCGACCACCAAAGTAGCGTGACATCTTATTGTATGCAGTTTCGTAAAAAAGCACTCAACACGTTGGAAGCCATAGGATTGTCAGAAAAAAATCACAGACTTATAGCAGCTCTTGCTTTTGGCGATAAATCGCTACTCGACGATGATACGAAAAAAGAGTTTCAAACCGCGGGAGCCATGCATATTCTTGCTGTTTCGGGTTTGCACGTCGGCATAATCAACGGATTATTACTGTTTGCGTTTGGCTTTATTCGTAATCGTAAACTTTTGTGGCTCAAATTATTGTGATGCATTTCGGGAATTTGGGCGTATGCCTGCATCACGGGAATGAGTCCGTCGGTACAACGGGCATCGATTATGTGTACGATGGTTTCAATTGCCCTACTTTTAAAACGGCGCTGTAGCACGTACAACACGCTTGCAGCGGCGGCTTTCTTCTCGCTGTTTCTGTCACCTAACGATTTATTTTCCATAGGATTCCAATTGTCGTATGCCGCCGTGCTGATCATTGTGTACTTCGGAACGCTCATACAAAACCTTTTCCATCCCGAAACGCCAATCGGAACGTATATGTGGGGAATCATAGCCGTATCTGTCGCAGTGCAGATAGGCACAATGCCGCTCACGCTGTATTATTTCGGAATAGTTCCAACATACAGCCTGCTGACCAACATTCTAGTGATACCCTTGTCGTTCGTCATACTGACGTTGACAATACTTGTGTTGGCGACAAGTTTGGTTCCATTAATTTCGAGCGCGTTAGTCACAATTCTCAATTTTTCCACTACCTATTTGCAAGATGCGATTGCCGACATCAATAGTTTCCCCCATCCGCAAATCAACATACAAATCTCGTTAGTGCAGTCCCTGTGGTTTTATGCCATTTTGAGCATAATAATTTTCGGAATTGAAACGAGGAAGAGACAAAAAGCGCAGCTGCAGTTGACGGAGGTGTAAAAAAAAGCCTCTTGCGAAAATCACAAGAGGCTTCTTAGGTAGCGGGAGCCAGACTCGAACTGACGACCTTTAGGTTATGAGCCTAACGAGCTACCAACTGCTCTATCCCGCGGTATATCTTTTAATGAACTTTCGTTTTTCAACGGGGCAAAAGTACAAAATCTGAGTAAAAAGTCAAGTGTTTTTCTCAGAAATTTAATAATATCTTTTTTTTCTATTATCTTTGTCGCTATAATGCAAAGTATATGAGCGATACAAATCAAGAATTTGACATAGTTAAAAAGATGTGTTTCAACATCTTTGAAAAAAAATATGATGATTACGGCACTGCATGGAGAATAATGCGACCAGAGTCGTTGACGGACCAAATTTTTATCAAGGCAAGCCGTATTCGCAGTATTGAGGAAAAAGGAATTGCCAAAGTTGCCGAAGGTATTGTGCCTGAATTTATTGCAATTGTCAATTATGGTATCATGGCATTAATCCAACTTGAACTGAAAGGAACCGACGCTCCCATCGACTTGCCCAAGGACATGGCCGTGGCTCTTTACAACAAGTATTATGATTCCACAAAAGAGCTTATGACTAACAAAAATCACGATTACGGCGAAGCATGGCGTTCCATGCGTGTGAGTTCGTTTACCGATGTGATTTTGCAGAAATTACACAGAACTAAGCAAATAGAAGATAATAAGGGAGTTACACAAATTTCCGAAGGCGTTGACGCCAATTATCAAGATATGATAAACTATTCCATTTTTGCATTAATCAAATTAGTTGTAGAAAAATAATTATGGACAAGAGACGAATTTTATTCTTTATCGGTTTAATCGCAATGTTTGCGTCACTCTCGTTGTTTGCAAACTTCGGCGCTTTTGAAGACGCTTCGTGGACAAAACTTTGGGTACTCGTCGCTATGATTTTGAGCGCTTCGGTTGGTTTAGCCCTCGTTTTCAATCCTGAACAAATCTGGTTGAACGTATGCCGATATTTCTCGGGAATACTATTCGTTTTTTCCGGTTTCGTAAAAGCCGACGACCCGCTTGGCTCGAAATACAAATTCATTGACTATTTCGAAGCATGGGGAATCGACGACATATTCGCACCAACAGCATTGACATTTGGCATTATTTTGAGTACCATTGAACTCCTCGTGGGATTGGCGTTGTTATTCAAACTGTTTCCTAAATGGTCTTCGCTGGGGGCTTTGATTTTTATGATATTCTTTACACCCATCACACTGTATTTGGCATTACAGCAAAACATTTCGGGTAAAGAGTTGGTTCACGACTGTGGTTGCTTTGGCGACGCGCTGGTATTGACCAACTGGCAGACATTCGTAAAGAATCTCGTCATTTTAATTCCTGTCGTACTCACGTTTATTTTCCACAAACGTTTCACCGACTTGATTTCAAACAAAAAGTCAATAGTAATCCTTTCGGTGCTGACGGTAATGATTGTAGGTCTTTCCGTTCATGCGCTTCGCCACTTGCCACCGATTGATTTCCGTCCGTACAAGATTGGCGTAACGTTGCTCGGTGAAAAATGTAGCGACATACAGCGAACAAGCAACGTGAAGACATATCAATATGCCGATTTCAAAAATCTGCAAACAGGTGAACATCAAGAGTTTGACATAGTAAACAATTATCCCGACTACACCATTTGGGAATACAACCCCGATGTACCGATTCGCATTGTGGAAGAAAAATTGGACGTTCCGCAAAATGACAGTCTGCAAAACACTTATATTGTTGACAATATGATGTTTATGACGGGTAGCGACGATGCTACATGCGACATTATTACCGACACGTCATACGTATTTATGGCTATTCATTACGATTTGCTCCAGTCAAATCCGAAAAACCAGTCCAAAGTAAATGCTGTGTATGAATTTGCTCAAAAACAAGGATATGCGTTCTACGGAGCCACCTCAAGTTTGGAAGACGTCATTGCAAAATATTCAGAGGATTATGGAGCAACATATCCTTTCGTTTCAGCCGATGATATTCTGCTCAAGACTATCGTTCGTTCCAATCCAGGACTTGTGTTGATGAAAAACGGAAAAATCATCGACAAGTGGCATCACAATGATATTCCAACGATTGAGGATTTACAGAAAATTTGCAAGTAAGTTTTGTAATAGTATTCAAAACCTTTTGCAAAAACTAACTGACACGTCTTGTTACCTATTTGTTACTGAAAACAAAGGGAGTAGAAGGTTTTTATAAGAATAATAACTATTTATCAACATCGCAATTTCCACTCGTTTTTCCTTGTATATTTGTGCATCAAAAATTTTTGAAATATGATATACTTCTTTGAAGACAAACAGCACAAAATCCTTGCTGTACAGTCTGATTCAGCTTTTGACGAAAAAACGACAGAAAAACTTTCGTGGTTGTTTGGCAATGCTCACATCATCAATGCGCAAACTCTTGATGGCAAATTCATTGGTCCTCGCCGTGAAATGATTACGCCTTGGAGTACCAATGCGGTTGAAATCACCCAAAATATGGGCATTTCGGGCATCAAACGTATAGAGGAATACGTTCCACAAACCGAAAATAGCGCGTTCGACCCTATGTTGCAACGCAAATACGAAGGTTTGAACCAAGACATTTTCACGGTCAACCACCAACCAGACCCGATTATCTTCATTGAAGATTTGAACGAATACAATAAAAAAGAAGGGTTGGCTCTCAACGAAAATGAGATTGCATACCTTGAAGGATTGGCAAAGAAACTTGGCAGAAAACTTACCGACAGCGAGGTATTCGGATTCTCACAAGTAAACTCCGAGCACTGCCGTCACAAAATTTTTGGTGGCAGTTTCGTCATCGACGGCAAGGAAAAACCATTTTCGTTGTTCAAAATGATTAAACAAACGACGGAACAGAATCCGAATCGTGTTGTTTCTGCATACAAAGACAATTGTGCCTTTATCCAAGGTCCTATGATTGAACAATTTGCTCCAGAAACGCAGAACAAGCCTGATTATTTCACCATAAAAGATTACGAATCGGTAATTTCATTGAAAGCCGAAACGCACAACTTCCCTACAACGGTGGAACCATTCAACGGTGCTGCTACGGGAACAGGCGGTGAAATTCGTGACAGAATTGCGGGCGGAAAGGCAGCTTATCCGATTGCAGGAACAGCCGTGTATATGACTTCATATACTCGCTTGAACAATCCTGAACGTATTTGGGAAAATGCCACAAAACCTCGTCCATGGCTATATCAGACGCCAAAAGACATTCTTATAAAGGCATCGAACGGTGCGAGCGATTTCGGTAACAAATTCGGTCAGCCGCTGATTTGCGGTAGTGTTTTGACGTTCGAACATTTTGAAAACCAAAAGAAATACGGTTTCGACAAGGTTATCATGATGGCGGGCGGCGTTGGCTACGCAAAGAAAAACGATAGTTTGAAAGACACACCTGAGGTTGGCGACAAAGTTGTGCTGCTTGGTGGCGACAACTACCGAATTGGTATGGGCGGTGGCGCAGTTTCGTCGGTAGCAACAGGCGAATACAACAATGCAATTGAGTTGAACGCCATTCAGCGAAGCAACCCTGAAATGCAGAAACGTGCCTACAATGCCATCCGTGCGTTGGGCGAAATGGACGTGAATCCAGTTGTTTCCATCCACGACCACGGAGCAGGCGGTCACTTGAACTGTCTTTCGGAACTGGTTGAAGAAACAGGTGGAACCATACATATAAATAAATTGCCTATTGGCGACCCTACCCTTTCGGCTAAGGAAATCGTCGGAAACGAGTCGCAGGAACGTATGGGATTGGTGATGAAACAGGAAAATGTTGACTTGCTTTCGCAAATCGCAAGCCGTGAACGTGCTCCAATGTACGTAATCGGTGAAGCAACTGGTACTCATCAATTTACGATTGTGAACGACAAAACAGGCGAAAAACCAATCGACTTGCAAATGGACGATATGATTGGCAATCCGCCAAAAACTATTATGAAAGATTCCACAGTTGAAGAGACTTTCAAGCCATTGAACGTAAATAAAGAAAATATTTACGAATATCTTAACCAAGTGCTTCAACTTGAATCAGTTGCGTGCAAGGATTATTTGACAAACAAAGTTGACCGTTCGGTAACTGGTAAAATCGCCACGCAACAATGTACAGGCGAATTGCAATTGCCATTGAACGATTGCGGTGTTGTTGCAATTGATTATCAAGGTAAAAAAGGTATTGCAACTTCAATCGGTCACGCACCAGCAGTTGGTTTGATTTCGCCAGAAAATGGTTCAATCATGTCTATTGCAGAAGCATTGACGAACGTTGTCCTTACTCCGATTGAAGGCGGTTTGAAAGGTATTTCATTGAGTGCGAACTGGATGTGGCCTTGTAAAAATGCTGGCGAAGACGCTCGTTTATATCGTGCCGTGCAAGCAGCAAGCGATTTCGCAAAAGCATTGCAAATCAACATTCCAACAGGAAAAGACTCATTGTCGATGACACAAAAGTACAAAGACGGTGATTCTGTGTATTCGCCTGGAACAGTGATAATCTCAACGGTTGGAGAAGTTCAAGATATTCGTAAGACAGTTACTCCATTTATTAAACCGGACGAAGATGCTGTTTTAGTGTATGTTGATTTCGGTAAATCAGGACAAAAACTTGGTGGTTCCGCATTGGCACAAGTTGTAAACGGACTTGGCTCCGAAACGCCTACGGTAACTGATCCTGCTTACTTTGCAAAGGCATTCAACGCGGTACAAAAACTTGTAGCCGAAGGTAAAGTTCTTGCTGGACACGATGTTTCTGCCGGTGGTTTAATCACTTGTTTGTTGGAGATGAATTTTGCCAACGCAAAAGGCGGTATGGCAGTTTGTTTGGATTATTTCAACAACGACAACGATGTTGAAGTGTTCTTCAACGAAAACCCTGCCCTTGTTCTACAAGTTGCCCCTGAAACTGTTGAAGAACTACAAGCCGAGGGCATTTCATGCTTCGCATTTGGTAGTTATAAAAGTAACAACGAAAATATTCTTGCGGCTTGGGTAGCAGATTCAATCCAAAACGGCATTTACGAATTCGACATCAACGAATGGCGCAGAACTTGGTACAAGACATCGTACTTGCTTGACTGTGAACAAAGTGGCGCGGTTAAAGCAAAAGAACGTTTTGAATCATTTGACAAATCGCCTTTGAAATTCGCATTTCCAAAGAATTTCAGCGGACAAACAACTCCGTATGGCATTGATTTACACCGTAAAACAAAAACAGGTGTTCGTGCCGCCATCATTCGTGAAAAAGGTGTGAATGGCGACCGCGAAATGGCGTGGTGTATGCACGCAGCGGGTTTCGACGTAAAAGACGTACACATGACCGACCTCATCACTGGTCGCGAAGATTTGACCGATGTGAATTTCATCGTATTTGTCGGCGGATTCTCGAACTCCGACGTACTTGGTTCTGCAAAAGGTTGGGCTGGCGCATTCCTTTACAACGAAAAGGCGAAACAATCACTTGACAATTTCTTCGCACGCAAAGACACAATGAGTTTGGGCGTTTGCAACGGCTGTCAGTTAATGATAGAATTGGGATTGATAAATCCGACCGATGCCGAAAAGCCACACATGGAACACAACGATTCACATAAATTTGAATCAGGTTTCTTGGGCGTAACTATCCAACAAAGTCCGAGCATCATGCTTAAATCTTTGGAGAACAGTTCTTTAGGTATTTGGATTGCACACGGTGAAGGAAAATTCAAATTCCCGTACGACAAATCAAAATACAACATTGCTTTGAAGTACAATTACAGCACATATCCTGCAAATCCAAACGGTTCGGACTGGGATACGGCAGGTATCACGTCGAACGACGGCCGTCATTTAGCAATGATGCCACACCTTGAACGTGCGTTGTATCCTTGGAACTGGGCATATTATCCACAAGACCGCAAAAACGACGTGGTTACGCCGTGGATTGAAGCATTCGTGAATGCACGAAAATGGATAGAAAAGAATAAATAACAAGTACTAACCAGAGTTAAGAACTACATGTTCTTAACTCTTTTTTTATTATAACAATTGAAAACATCAATCATTGTAGCCATATCAGACAACAATGTCATCGGGAAAGACAATGCCTTGCTTTGGCACTTGTCTGCCGATATGCAGTTTTTTAAGCGAACTACGACGGGACATCATATCATAATGGGACGGAAAACGTTCGAGTCGCTTGGAAACAGACTGCTTCCCAACCGTACATCTATTGTCATTTCAAGAAATGCCGACTATCAGCTTCCCGAAGGAGGAATTTTGGCAGCATCGATTGAAGATGCCATTGCAAAAGTGAAAAACGAGACGGAGGCATTTTTCATTGGAGGAGAACAAATTTACAAATCTGCTCTGCCATTCGTTGATACTCTGTACATTACACGAGTTCATCACACGTTTGAAGGTGATGCATTTTTTCCCGAAATTGACCAGAATGAATGGGAAAAAGTGTCAAGCGAGTCGCACCAAGCCGACGAAAAGAACGAATTTGACTATACTTTTGAAGTTTATACACGAAAATAAATGAACATATTGGTCGTTTTTCCATCGGGTTTAGAAGCAAAAAACTTTGAATGTGACTCAAAGCACACGATTGACGTGCTTGTTTCTGGCATAGGTGGATTTTCCACAATTTATTCACTTACAAAATATTGCACGGAACACCGCCCCGATTTCATCATTCACGCTGGCATTTGTGGCTCATTTGACGAAACGTTGCAATTAGGCGAGGTCACCAATGTGATGATAGACTATTTTGCCGATTTCGGCATTTTTGAAAACGAGAAATGGAAAACTGGCTTTGAAATGGGCCTTCTGAGTTCACACAAAACGCCCTTTACCGAAGGAAAACTCGTCGCTCCGAACAATGATTTTGCCGATTTTCCCAAAGTGGTAGCAGTAACCTCGCAGACAATCACGACAACAAATGCACAAAAAAAAATGTTACTCCACAAGTTCCAACCAAGTATTGAAACAATGGAAGGAGCATTTGTCCACTATGTTTGCATAAAAGAAGAAATACCTTTTGTACATTTGCGAGCAGTTTCAAATTACGTTGGCGAACGAGACAAGTCAAAATGGGATATGAATCAATCAATTCAAAATCTTCATTTAAGCATACAACAAGTTATACAATCATTTGACTAACAGAATTTTATGATTTTAGATTTCTTCAAACGCATACTGAACCTCTTTTTAAAAATTCTTTTCTTTAAAAGAAGATTACCCATTTTGCACTACAATCGTCACAAAGAAGAAGCCGACAAATTATCCGTTTGTTTTGCAATCACCGTTTGCGACGAGTACGAAGAACTCCGAAATCTATTAAATGCAATCATTCCTTACGTTTGTGAGAATGACGAGATTCTCATTCAAGGAGATGAAGGCAACACTACCGATAAAGTAAAAGAAGTGATTGCCGAATACAGCAATTCTATCTCCAAATTTGTCGAATTTCCGTTGAATCACAATTTTGGTGCTTACAAAAGTCAGTTGGCAAAGCACACAAACTGCAAATACATTTTTCAGATTGACGCCGATGAAATCCCCCATCCATATTTAATGCGCCACATTCACCGCATTATTTATAACAACAATCTCGATTTGATTCGAATGGCACGAATCAATATTATGATTGAAAACGACGAAAAATTTATCTTATGGGAAGATTTCAAGGATCACAAAATTCTTGAACGTCTGAATTTCCCTGATTATCAACGCCGTATATATAGAAATACCGAATCAATTTCGTGGACTCAGACCATTCACGAGAAGATAATAGGATTCAAGACAAACGCCTATTTGCCAGCATCAGAGAAATACTGTCTGTTGCACTGCAAACACTGGAAAAAACAGATTGAACGCGACAATCAGATTTTTAACGTATATCGCAAAAAAATTCCCCAAAACGTATTGATAGACCTTTCGGTGTTGAAAAATATCAACTGCGGATTGGGACAAGTCGCATACAATTACGGGAAATACTTAAAAGAAAACGAGATAAACGATTTCAGCATTTACCTTCTTCTCCCCAAACAGTATTTTGGAGAATTTGGCAACCATGTACATTACATTGAAAGTAAAAAAATTTATCGCAGCTTCCCTCGCCTACTGCCACACATTGACGTTTGGCACTCGATTCACCAATTGAGCAGTTTTCAACCGCCTCATTCCGTACTGAATCTGCTCACGATTCATGATTTAAACTTTATTTATGAGAAACATGGTAAAAAGGCCGAGAAATACTTGAAAAAGATTTTAAGCGAAATTCGCTATGCCAACAAAATCACAGCTATTTCACAATACACACAAAACGACATCCATCGCATTATTCGCAACGATCTTGATATTGAAGTAATTTACAATGGTGTGGAAAAACTAAATGCGAAAGATGAAATACATCCTTCATTTCCAATTGACGAAACGAAACCATTTTTATTTACCATTGGAGAAATCAAGCCAAAGAAAAATTTCCATGTGCTTCTTGACGCTATGAAACTTATGCCAGAATACAATCTGTATCTGGCGGGCAAAGACGACACGCCATACGCAAACGAAATAAAACAGAGAATTATCAACGAAAACATTTCTAACGTATTTGTAACAAGCACGATTAGACAACAAGAAAAGATTTGGTTCTACAATCATTGCTACGCATTTGTATTTCCTTCGCTTTTCGAGGGTTTTGGTTTGCCTATCATCGAAGCCCTTTCGTTTGGGAAACCAGTCATTTCATCGCAAGAAACTTCGCTTAAAGAAATTGGTAGTGACAAAGTATTCTTTCTTGACAACTTTGAGGCAGAACACATTGCAAATGTTATCAAAACGAAAAGCCAATATTTCTATGAACATCCCGAACTTGCACAAAGAGATATTGAATACGCCAATTCTTTCTCGTACCGAAAACACATGGAACGCTATATTGAGATTTATAGAGAAATGCTATGCGATGCACGACAGAAATAATATAAAAGATGAAAAAAGTTTCTATTATTATTCCATGTTTTAATCACGCTGAATTTCTTGCCGAAACATTAAATTCTGTTTTGTCCCAAACCTATAAAAACTGGGAGTGCATGCATCGTTGTAAACGACGGTTCCACAGATAATACCGAAGAAATTGTTTCAAACTATTGCCGCAAAGACGAGAGAATCAAGTATGTAAGCCAACGAAATATGGGTGTCTCTGCCGCTCGGAACAGAGGAATACAAGAATCGGACGGATATTTCATTTTACCTTTAGATGGAGATGATATTATTGACTCGACATATATAGAAAAAGCCGTGTGCTATTTTGAAGAAAATCCACAGACAACACTTGTGTATTGTAAAGCGGATTTTTTCGGAGCAGAAAACGGTCCCTGGAATTTGCCAGAATATGACTACGAATCTTTCATCTGGAACAATTGTATTTTCTCATCTGCTATTTATAAAAAAAACGATTATAACAGCACCCACGGATATAACACCAACATGGTCAAAGGACTTGAAGACTGGGATTTTTTGCTTTCATTGCTCAATAAGAATAGTCTCGTTTATAGAATCGACGAGATTTTGTTCCATTACAGAATAAAAACACAGTCACGGACAATCAACGCAAATAAGAATTTTGACTTTCTATTAAGACAAATTGTTTTAAATCATCAAGACATTTATTCTCCATATACTTGCGATATCATACAAATGCACAATGAGATGAAGCAAGCAAAAGAAACGATAAAACGATTAGAAAATTCTCACGCATATCGCTTTGGATGCTTCTTTTTAAAACCAAAATATTGGTGGAAAAACATGTTTCGAAAGAAATAACTTAAACGTTATTTGAGTCTTAACGTTCCATTTTTTATATCCTTTCTACGGCGGTTACGAATTTGATTCCACAATTTAATTGGGTTCGTATGCCAATAGCCCATCGTGCAGTTGATTCTATCAAAACTTTTTCCATATTTTCTCGCAATTTTCCGTACTTGTACGTAATACGATTCATCGTAAGAATTTCCAGGCGAAACATGATACACATCGGCGGGAATTACCAGAACTTTTTCGGACTGCTGACGACTCAACAAACAAAATTCTACGGCATACATATGCCACGAGTCGCAAATCATTGATTTGAAACGATTTATATATTTCGGTTCGTTTTTTATGATGAAAAGACATTCGTCAACAGTTTCACACTCTGTTGCTTGCGAAATCCTATTTTCACAAACGGGAGTTTTATCTTTTCCATGAAATATATTGCTGATAAAATCACGTCCTTTCACACCAGCCACACCCACAACGCCAAAATCACCAATAGCATCCAACTGATTATAGATAGTCCGTAATTCCTGTGTATTAAG
>JAEEGG010018892.1_pt1 | contig 13963 bp, 8 predicted proteins | sample 9134161 | NCBI WGS metagenome assembly JAEEGG01 (sample SAMN16246543, study PRJNA631951) | gut metagenome | biome: gut microbiome; feature: rumen; material: CR-attached | host: Bos | place: Iran: Karaj | collected 2018-10 | reverse complement strand
GACACGCAGTAGTAAACGCGGTACTCGCCGTTCATATAAAAGATATCCGGTGCCCAGATGCCCTCGGTTTTCGGAGCATACGTGTATGCCCATTGCGGGATTTTGCTCACCGTGGATTTGTGGTCACGCCAAGTGTAGGCATCTTCGGAAGTCCACAACTGTAAATTGTTATTCGTGCTCATGAGGGCGTAACCATCCTCAAAGCGAATCATACTCGGGTCATGCCCCGGTTGCAAGTTATCCTTGGCGTACCAGTCGGCAGCCATAGCTGTTGAAACGCCGAAAGCGCCAATCGTTGCGAGAGTTGCGCATTTCACGAACGCCGCGAAATTCGCGCCATTCACGAGACTTGCAAAATTCAAAACCTTCATACCAAACTCCTTAAAAAAATTTAATAAAACTTCACTGGATCCTTCCGCCTTCGGCGTCAGGATGACAGTGAGGCGAAGCATAATCGGTTCCCGTCGCTCGGCTCTGGCCGGGGCTAAAGACAGAAATGGCTTCGCACTTTTATATCGTTCAGGATAACGTATAGCCATCACCATAACACCACCTTCGCGATTCTTGTGCCGGTGCGGACAAAGTACAATCCTGAACAAACGGAACGCACATTGATTTCACGACCATAACCACGACGCACGACAACGCCGTTCACATCAAGTAAAGTCCATTTTGCATTTTGCGTCAAGTGAATCACGCGAGCCGCACCATCGTAAACCGCAAACTTCGTCAACAGAGCCTCTGTCGAGTGAGCACTCCCAAGCCCGGTCAAATCTCCATTCCCCGAATCGGGCGGTGAGACCTTCGATGTGTCTTTGGGCGGTTCCACTTTAGGCAAATCCGTCTTCACGAGCCTTATTTTTTGATTGTCCGTTCCCGTGCGAACCCACGTGATGAGCGGCATCCCCACATCCTTGGAAACATTCAGCACATCGGCGAGGTAGTCGCTATCGTAGTCGGCAAATAGATAATAACCCTTGGTGACGGACGCGTTCTCGATGCGGATTTCGCAGGCTTTCGTCGATGTTTTTACCGTATCCAATAGTGTTGTCGGCGGGCAGTAATACTTTTTCGTCTTGAAGTTCTGCAGCGTGTAATAACGCGCTTTTTCGCTACGCGCAAGCACCCAAAGCTGCGCCTCGTTCTTTTCATCGGCAGTTTGCTGCACCACCATTCCTTCACTATCTTCGAGCGCCAAATCGCTATGAGAAACGACCATGCGGTAGCCGCCCGCTTCGACAAGTGCGTTGTTGACCGGGTCCACACCGCTAGTGCGTTTGATTTTCTGGATGTTTCCGTCGCGGTCATAATAGAGGTAGTCGATGTTTACGGAACGGCGGTACGTCCAGCCGCCCGGGGAATTCGCGCCGTGATACATGAAATACCAGTGCCCGAGATACTTGAAAATCGCCTGGTGGTTCGTCTCGGAATTTTCCATCTTGTCGTTGATGACGCCTTTTTGCGTCCACGGTCCGTTGATCGTCGGAGCCATAGAATAGTTCGTCGTCGAGGGGTAGCCCGCCGCATAGCTGAAGTAATAATTTCCGCGGAACTTGTGCATCCACGGCGCTTCGAAAAAGTCCTTGATTTTGATGTCTTCGGGCGTACTAGCAAGCTCAATCATGTTTTCTTTAAGCTTTACACGGCGGCCCGCATTCCACGAACCCCAGTACATCCAGATATCGTTGCCGTCATAAAAAATGGCGGGGTCGATGTTCAATTTGACATCATTCGGCGTATTGTCGGTGATTAGCGCCTGCCCAATCGCATCTTTCCATGGTCCAGACGGATGATCCGCCACAGCAACGCCAATGGCAAAGCCTTCGCTCCCGTTTTCACGAATTGTCCCGTGATGAATCGCCACATACCAGTAGAACTTGCCGTTTCGGTATTCGCAGTGCCCCGCAAAAGCGCTCGCATTCGCCCACTTGAACGTCTTGACGCTCAAAACCGCCCCGTAATCGTGGTAATGTTCCATATCGTCGGTCACGAGCACATGCCAATCGTTCATGATGAACGCTTTATTGTTACTACCCTGCGGACCCTGTTCGTCGTGCCCCGCGAAAATGAAAAGGCTGTCGTTGTGGACCAATGCAGCGGCATCAGCAGAATAAAAAGCCGTTGTCAACGGGTTCGCCGCTTTGGCAAACGCAAAGCACAAAGCAATTATAAGGAAAATGCAAAAGCATGCATCACAGACAATGCGTTTCAACCTAGAAAGGAATTCAAATTTCCTAATCTCCATAAACATCTCCGTTCCACCTCTCAACAACCATTACAAATATATACTAAAAATTATTAAAAGTCCACATATTTATTTATGACATTGCTTATTTTTGATGAAATTCCGTAAACAATCTATATTTTTACGAATTAAAAGTCAACAGTTTGAATTAAGTGCAGCAGAAACGGTCATGCCAGACAGATTCTATTCTAAGCAACGCCGAATGATGCTGGCATAATCTTCTCATTTATGGTAGAAAAGAGACTCTCGATCAAATCGGGAATGACATACCTTGTCTAACGACTAAAAGCCATTGACCAACGACCAAGAAATATTGTCGAATAACTGACCAGCAATAGGCAAAATGTATCATTAAGATTGCATATGATTCAACTAAAAAAATTTTTCATTTATTTGAAAATTATTCACAATAAATAGGCAAAAAAGTAAATATATTTTCTATTGGGTTAATTTGAATTCAGAGCGTGGATTATGAAAAAAATCATTTTGGCTGCACTTTGTGCCGCATCTGCAACACTTGCCGCAGGCACATTCGAAACTTGGAATGGAGCCAAAGTTTATGGAGACGCTAATTCTAGCCCTCAGATCCATACAGGTCTTGGCAATGGACTCGAGACCGAAGGCTATTGGTATTCTTACAACGACAATAACAATTCGGGATTATCTAAAATTAGCTGGCCTGTACCGATAGATCCAATTTACGCTGAACAAAGTTTAGAGCCCGTCATTTACGAATGCAAAGGCTTTTGTGGCACAGCAATTCTAGACAAAGGATCTTATGAACACGATCCGTTTGTCGGCGTGGGTTTCAATGTCGTTGGCCAAATTTCGGAAACAGATCAAAATCCAGCTACCGGCAACGCATCTTCATGGGGCGGGCTCTGCGTAACCTACACGTCTGACACGGATATCGCGTTGGAACTCGGCCTTGGCGAAGCCGTCGATTCCACAATCAATTACGCAAATCCGGCCGTAAATCTCCCTGCATCCAAAACAGGGAACAAGGTTGTCGCTTCATGGTCCGACTTCAAACAACCCTCATGGTACGATGGCTCTGTTAAATTTGACGGAGAAACAGCAGCAAAGCAACTTGCTGGCGTACACTTTAAAATTCAAGCTGAACCTGGCGAATACAAGTTCAACATTTGTGCCGTTGGACCGAAAGATGGTTCATGCCCTGAAAAATGCGGCATGCCTACCCCACCGGAGGCAATCAAGGTCGCTCGCGGGACTTCCGCACCCAAGGCAATTCTCAAAGGTCGCACGCTAGGCTTTACGGGTGTTTCGCACGCTACCGCCGAAGTCTTGAACAGCCTCGGTCAGGTCGTTGCCAAAGGCGCAATTGATAACGCAGCCTCAACGCTTAAACTCGCCCACCTCGACGCCGGGATTTACATGGTCCGCGTTTCCGGAAAATTTTTGAACTATTCAAGCAAGATTGTTATTAAGTAAATAAGACAAAATATCGATTCCGGCACAGAGGCCGAAATGACAAGCAGGATGACAACGCAAAGGAAAAATGAACAAGAAAATCATTTTAAACACCGCACTTTGGGCTACATCAGCAACATTTGCCGCTGGAACTTTTGAAACATGGAATGGAGCAGACTACCTAAACTTTGACACAGGTGCGCCTGTAAAAACTGGACTCGGAATCGACGAAACAAGCCATGTTTGGTACAGTTACGGAGACGATGCTGATGGCGGAGCCTCAACTATATACTGGCCTGTAGAAATGGATTGGCCATACATATCGTTTGAAGCAGTAGCTGGAGCGTGCAACGGAATCTGCGGGAAAGCGATTCTTAATCAAGGAATTTTGACAACAAAACCATTTGTCGGTCTTGGATTCCTTGTCGTCGGCACAGACTCCCCGACAAGCACCACTCCGTTAGCTGGCGATGTCTCCTCATGGGGAGGACTTTGCGTCACTTACGTTTCCGATATAGACATGAGACTCGAACTAGGTCTCGGGTCAAAAGTGGATTCCACAATATCCTTCGCAAACCCGGCCGTAACGCTTCCTGCAGAAAAATCTCAAGGCGCCAAGCGTCCATACACGAACATAGGCAAAAAAGTGGTCGTCAGTTGGTCCGATTTCAAGCAACCTTCTTGGCACGACGGCTCTGTTAAATTCGATGGAGAAACCGCAGCCAAGCAACTCGTTGCCGTCAAATTTGTACTACAAGAGGAACCTGGCGAATACAATTTCAACATCTGCGCGGTCGGCCCGAAGGACGGGACATGCCCTGAAAAATGCGGCATGCCTACCCCACCGGAGGCAATCAAGGTCGCTCGCGGGACTTCCGCAGTCAAGACTATTTTGAAAGATCGCATGCTCAGCTTTGCGGGTGTTTCACACGCCACAGCCGAAGTCATGAATTCGCTCGGACAGGTTGTCGCACATGGCGCAATCAAAAGCGACGTCACAACGCTTAACCTCGCCCACCTTGACGCAGGAATGTACATGGTCCGAGTCAGCGGAAAGTCCGCAAATTTCACGAAAAAGATAGTGCTGAAGTAATTTAACAAGCAGCCTACGGGCTTTTTTTTCATTTATAGACATGCCCACCACGTATATAGTACATTTCGTACTATATAGCCATTACTTTACATAAAATTTATTTCTTCAAAAAGATGTTAATTTATCCTTATTCCGTATCATCAAAATACAATTCATAATAAATTCATACATTTTCCTTTTATTTGTTCGGGTATTTTATCATTCAAATAAAAGTTGTATATCTTATTAATAAATCAACAATCGGACTAAGGAGGAAACCATGAATAACATAATAAAACTAGCAGCAGCTTTCTGCGCAGTATCAGCTGTATATGCAGCAGGCACTTTCCAACTGTGGGACGGCGAAGAAGGCAAGTCGCAGGTTCAAACCGGACTTGACAACAACACCGAAACATCGGGTTATTGGTTCAGTTATGCGGACAACGATGACGGAGGAAAATCGAAAGTCGTTTGGCCCGTTGATACAAGAACCGATACAGGAGAATCATTAGACTCAGTAATCACGCATTGCAAAGGTGTTTGCGGCACCGCCATATTGTCCAAGTCAACATTAAAGTATAACCCCTTTGTCGGTATTGGTTTTAATATCGCAGGAGAACCTCTTGGTGGTGGTGATCCTGATGCCGCCGACGCAACAGATTGGGGTGGACTTTGTATCACATACACCTCAGATACACAAGCCGATCTCGAACTTGGTCTCGGGGCATTCGACATTGACATAAATTACGCAAACCCGGTCGCCAAACTTTCTAAAACAACAGAGGCCCCAGTAACCAGAGCCATTCCCTGGGACAAGTTTTCACAACCAAGTTGGTACACCGGTTCCACCAAAATCTCAGGACCAGAAGCGGCCAAGAGACTCGTAGCAGTCAAATTCAAGATTCAAGCTCTGGATGGTGAATACGAATTCAACATCAAAAAAATCGGTCCCTATACGGCTTGCGGCCAAGGCGAGGCTATCAAGGTTGCTCGCGGAGCGTCTGCCGTCAAGACGATTTTGAACGGACGCACACTCGGATTCACGGGAATCAAGTCCGCCGCAACAGTCGAAATCAAGAACTCTCTTGGACAAGTCGTGATGAAAGGCTCTATTGATAACGCCGCAGCGACACTTAATCTTACATCGCTCGATGCGGGAATCTATATGGTGCAAGTCAACGGGAAAAACTTGAATTTTGCAAAGAAAATCACGCTGAAGTAATTAGACGATAGTCAAATAAAAACAGCCCTTGGGTTCTCTCTCTCCTGGGGGCTGTTTTATTAAGAAGAAACTTTCACTCTGAATCTAGACGCGAACGGTCTTTTGTGAACAACAAACGCCTCGTATTAACGAGGCGTGGTTCGACTGATTCGACAGGCTCATCAAGCAGCTCACCAACCTTGACTTTTATTGCACAAGAGCCGAGCGGTCTCATTAACCGTGAGCGAGAAACGCCTGGCATTAGCCAGGCGTTTTCGCGAGAGTGAGCGTCACTCACATATTTCTATGGATTCTAGACGCGAACGGATTACGTGTGAGCGTCAACCCATTCGGCGTTCTTCTTGCAAGCTTCGACAGACTTGTCGAAAGCAGCCTTTTCTTCTTCGCTCATCTTGACTTCGATAATCTTCTCGACACCATTTGCACCGACGACAACCGGCACGCCGCAGTAGAGGCCGCTAACGCCGTATTCACCGTTCAGCTTGGCAGCGCAAGAGAACACGTTCTTCTTGTCGAGGAGGTAAGCTTCGGCCATGTGGATGGCAGAAGTAGCCGGGCTGTAGAAGGCGGAGCCGCGACCGAGGAGGTTCACGATTTCGCCACCTGCACCAGCGGTACGCTTGGCGAGTTCAGCAAACTTTTCCTTGCTAACGAGCTGACAAACCGGGATACCGCCGACAGAAACACATTCCATGATGGAGACCATCGTGTCGCCGTGGCCACCCATAACGAGAGCCTTCACGTCTTCGACAGAAACGCCCAGTTCGTCAGCAACGAAGCAAGCGAGACGAGCAGAGTCGAGCACACCAGCCATACCAATGACCTTGTTGGCCGGGAGGCCGGACTGCTTCTGCATGTTATAGACCATGGCGTCGAGCGGGTTCGTGATAACGATGACGAATGCGTCCGGAGCGTTTTCCTTGATGGCTTCGGCAACAGTCTTGATAACGCCGCAGTTCTTATCGAGGAGGTCGTCACGGCTCATGCCCGGCATACGCGGGAAACCAGCGGTAACGATAACAACATCTGCACCCTTAATAGCGGAATAATCGGTAGAACCCTGAAGATCGACGGACGAATTGATGACGGAACGGCCTTCCATAATATCGAGAGCCTTACCCTTCGGCATGCCCTGAGTCTGCGGAATGTCGATAAGAACGACGTCGCCGAGGTTCTTCTGTGCAAGCACGAGAGCCATTGTACCACCAATTTGACCAGCACCAACGAGTGCAATCTTCTTTCTAGCCATGATTAACCTTCCTTTTAAGGTATTTAAAAATTTACGTGTCAAATATAGCAAAAGAAATGTAAAAACGGCAATATGAACCAATATTACATATTATTTATTTGAGGGAAAAGGGGAACGTCTTCCCCTCGGCGGCACCTCGTTGCCACCTACCCCTTCGCCTAGGGGCTCCGCCCCTAAAACCCCACAAAAAAGAACAAATATGCATATTTCTATATTAATTATATGAAATTCATAACGACCCTTATATTGTGCATTTTTCTACTAGCACCATCTAGTTTTGCAATATCGCTTACCCCACCGCAAGTTTATGCAATTAAAGAAGAAAAAACAATAACTTCGACCGAAGATACAAAAGACTTAACAAATTTATACGTATATCTGGCTCGATTCTTTTCTGTATATATTACACTTGGAGGCGTTTTTACAACAATTGCAGGAAGTTGTTTCTATGGTGGAGGAAATGACAAATCCAAAATAACCATCGCAGGCGGTATCGGAATAACCATTTTAGGCGGATTCGGTATTTATTGGTCGTTCTAGCACGACATCACAAAAGAACGCTTCAGGAATGACAATGCGTCCGGAAAGACAGGGCTTTTTCCGCCCGCATTTCTAGTAACTCATAACTAGTAACTAGTAACTATTTTTCTATCTTTACGCGCACTATGAGTATTGCTATTCCTCAGTTGCCCAAGGGCACACGTGATTTTTATCCGGAAGCCGAGCGCATCCAGAACTATATTTTTGACACTTGGCGCAAGGTCGCCGAAAGTTTTGCCTACGAAGAATATGAAGGCCCGATGTTTGAGCATTTGGAGCTTTACACTGGGAAATCTGGTGATGAAATCGTTAGCCAGCTTTACAATTTTAAAGACAAGGGCGACCGAGAAATTGCACTCCGCCCAGAAATGACCCCGACACTCGCCCGCTTGGTCATCCAGAAGGCCCGCGAACTCAAGAAGCCGTTCAAGTGGTTCTCCATGCCGCGCCTGTTCCGCTACGAAAAGGCACAGAAGGGCCGCCTCCGCGAATTTTTCCAGCTGAACATGGACATCATCGGTACCGAAAGCATCTATGCCGAAGCGGATTTGCTGGCTTCTATCGCGACAATGCTCCGCAAGTTCGGTCTCAAAGACAGCGATTTTGCCATTGGCGTTTCGAGCCGCAAGCTCCTCGCCACCTACCTCGAAGAAATTGGCGCCCCGAATCCGGCCCTTGTCTATCCGGTGCTCGACCGCCGCCTGAAAATCGGGCCGGAAGCTTTTGCCAAGGCTCTCACCGAAGCGGGTCTTTCCGAAGCGCAAATCAAGCAGCTGGACGATTTCATGAGCTGTAAGTCTATTGAAGAAGTGAAGGCCGCCGTCAAGAGCGAAAACGCGATTGCCGCACTCGCCGAAATCGAAGACTTGTTCGCCACGCTTGCCGCGGCAGGCTTTAGCGAATGCGTAAACCTCGACCTTTCCATTGTTCGCGGGCTCGCCTACTACACCGGCATCGTGTTCGAAGTGTTCGACAAGGGCAAATCCATGCGCGCTATCGCAGGCGGTGGACGTTACGACAGCCTCACCGAAAAGCTCGGTGGCGACCGCATCCCGGGTGTCGGTTTTGGCATGGGCGACGTGGTTTTGGCAGACCTCCTCCGTGAACGCGGACTTTTGCCGAGCCCGAAGCAGCATGTGGATTTCTACATCGCTAGCTTCACCAACGACATGAAGAAGATTTTCGAAACGGCCCAGGTATTCCGCGCAAACGGAAACTCCGTTTCGCACCCGCTTTCAACCATGAAGATGGGCAAGCAGCTGGAACAGGCGAACTACCAAGGCGCTTCTATCGTCGTTTATGTCGATGGCGACAAGGCTGCCGAAGGCCAGTTCGAATTCAAGGACCTGCGCGACGGAACCATGCACGTGGGCGATGTCGCCGCCATCGTTGAACGCAGCAAGCAGAACATCGAAACAAAAAAGGCTTAAAGGAGATCCCCGGTCAAGCCGGGGATGACATCTCTGCATGACACCAGTAAAAACACTACTAAGCATTCTTTCATTGTTCCTCGTCCTCGGCGTGATAGCACTCGCCTACCCCGAAGACGGAATTCAAATCGGCGACACAACGCTGCGCTATCCAAAGCTCTCGGAAGTGTTCGAAAAACAGGCTACCGACTCTGCCGGGAACGTCATCAAGGACGAATCGGTCGATCCAGAAGACGCCTTCCGCGAAATGATGGAAGAAACAAAGCAGAAGCAGTTTGCTGCATACTCGGATTCACTCAAGTACTACGAGGACTTCTTTAGAGAAGGCCGTTCCCGCTTCGACTTGCCGAACGACGACCCCACGTGGTTTGACCGATTCTTCTTGCATCTCCAGATGGCGAAGAAGGATTCCAGCGTCGTCCACGTTATCCACTACGGCGACTCCCAACTCGAAGAAGACCGCATTTCATCGACAATCCGCGAAGACCTGCAGAAAGAATTTGGCGGTCATGGTCCGGGCCTGCTCCCTGCCGTAGCGCATATCCAGTCGATGTCCACCGCCCAATCCAACAGCGGCAACATGCAACGCTACATCATTTTCGGGCATAAAGAAGACCAGGCTGCGCACAATCGTTATGGACTCTTGTTGCAGATTGGCGAACTCAACGGTTCTGCGTCTGTCGTCGTCAAGAAGCGCGAAAGCCGCAAGGAAATTTATCCGCATGTAGGAGACTACTCGACGATTAAGGTTCTCGCTGGCAAGCGTGGAAAGCTCAAGCTCACCCTCACTTACGATGTCGCGGTTACTGAACAGGTCGGCGAACAAGCGGATGGCACTCCCAAGTTCAAGACAAAAGTCAAGAAGGTTACTGCCGAACCTCCGACTGTGGATAGCCTTACCAAGCTGGTTGTTTATACGTGGAAACTCCCCGACACAACTTCGAATATCAAGATTTCTATGAGTGGCCGTAACGAAATTTATGCGATTTCGGTCGATGGCGCTTACGGTATCGCTGTGGATAACGTAGCCATGCGCGGTAGTTCCGGTACAATATTCCACAAGGTCGATAACGAGCTTCTTGCCGAATGCTACAAGGCGATGAACGTCAAACTTATCATGATGGAATACGGCGGGAACATGGTGCCGAACATGTCGGCAAAGACTGTTGAGTGGAGCAGGAAACTCATCACCAGACAAGTTCACGCAATCCAGAAGGCCAATCCCGATGCGGACATTCTCTTTATCGGCCCAGCCCACATGGAAAAACAGATTGGCGGCAGATGGCAGACGTATTCGGGCCTTGCCATGACCATCAAGATGCTTCGCGAAGTCGCACTTGAAAACGGGCTCGCTTACTGGGACATGACCCGCGTGATGGGTGGTGAAGGCTCCATGTCAAAATGGGTAAAAAGGAATCCTCCCCTCGGTTTTACGGACCATATCCACTTTACGCGCCGTGGCGCAGCCAACATGGGCGACTTATTCTGCTCGTCGCTCCACATGTACTACGATTATTTCCAGTTCCGCGACAGGCACAAGCTGAACGATTCGAAACTCAAAGATATCCGCAAGATTTCGAACAAGAAAAAAACAGCCGCCGATACTACTACCAAAGTAATCGACTTGAACGCAGAAAAGGCAAAAGCTCAATCCAAGAAAGCCGGAGGAGGCGTATAAGTGAGAAAAAAGCTTGCCGTCATTGCAGCCATTCTCGGCATGTTTAGCCTGGGAGCATCGGCCAAAGACATGGTCATCACTCCTGGTTACTATGATGTTGACTTTGCAAAATATGATTTCATCGACACGTCCTTGAACACAATCCAGTTCCCGAAGGGCAATGCGAGTTTCGAGCCATTCTTCAAAAAACTCGATACGCTTGTCTTCGAGAACAGGGGCAAAGTGAGAATTCTCCATATCGGAGGTTCACACTTGCAGGCCGACGTCATTTCCGGACGCATTCGCGAGCACATGATCAAGGAATATCCGGGCGCTTCGGCAGGTCGCGGTTTTGTATTCCCGTATTCGGCAGCAAGAACAAATACGCCGGCAAGCTACGCCAGCTACTACAAGGGCATCTGGGACAAGAGCAAGAACGTCCAAAAAGAAATCACGAAACCGCTCGGTCTCCTCGGTATCGCCATCAGCACCAGTGACCCGCGTGCCGAAATTACGCTTCTTCTGGACAAATACAACAGTGAACCCATTTGGGGCGAGACAAGTTTCAGACTTTTTGGATTCAGCGATAGCAACAACGTTACACCGGTTCTCCGCATAGATTCGATGGACGTATTCGGGACGCTCGATTCGGCAAGCCAGAGCTACGTGTTTACGAGCCCTCGCCCGATTGACACGATTCAAATCGCTTTCCGCTGGGCCGATACAACGAAACAAGCCGAAGTAGCGGCGTTCATTACGGACTCGCTCTTCAAGGATTCCGTGGCAAGGGCCGATTCCCTCGCCCGCGTGGCGGATTCGTTACGCCGCGATTCTCTTGGTCTCCTGCCGTCTGCAAGTTCCCGCACAGCAGAACTAGCCGCAGATTCCATGTTCCAAGGCGACTGCGAAGACGTTCTCGATACGAACTGCCTCAACCGCGATGAAGATTTACAAGGAGCCAAAAGAGATTCCTCAGCCGTCGATACGGTTCCGCCGCGTCCGCGCTTTACTCTTACGGGCATTCTTGCCGAGAATAACGCACCAGGCATCACATATTCGAACGTCGGCATCAACGGTGCCAAAGTCGCAAACTATTTCGAAGAAACCTGTCCGCTGTTCGAAAAAGAAATGTCTTACTACAGGCCAGACCTCGTGATTTTCGCTATCGGCATCAACGACGCGAATGTCGAAGTCTTTAACGACAGGCAGTTCCGCGACGAATACGACATGCTTATCAAGCGGATTCTCAAGGTCAGCCCCAAGACGGCATTCATTTTCGAGACGAACAACGACTCCTACCGCAAGGTACGCAAGAAAAAGTACGTGCAGCACCCCAACGGTGAAGTCGCACGCAAGGCTTTCTTTATGCTGGCGGATAAGTACAAGGCCGGAGTTTGGGACAAGTTCTCCATCATGGGAGGGCTTGGTTCGATGGCCAAGTGGGAAAAGGCCGACTTGGCAAAGAAAGACAAGGTACATTTCAAAACTGCCGGTTATCAGCTGCTTGGCGATATGTTCTACAAGGCGTTGATGCAAGCTTACTTTGACCACATTGCAGACCTCCCCGCTGAAGAACCTACACAAGCTCCGCAGGCAATCCAAGCAAAAAAACAATAATTTTACAAGTCCAATAAAACATGCTTGACTATATCATTCCCTACTTGACACGAACGTTCGCATTTGACCCGAACTCCCCGCTCCTTTTTACCCAGTTCTATTTCTGGGGATTCTTCGCGGTCGTCTTCGCTATATTCTCGATTATTCATAGCAAACTACTGTTACGCAATGCGTTCCTCTTCGGCACTAGTTTGTTCTTCTACTACAAGACGAGCGGAAGTTACGTCTGCATCCTCATCTTCTGCGTCATTGCGAACTTTTTCATCGGCAAGTGGATTGAAAAGTCAGAAACAAAATGGATAAAGAAACTCTTGATGATTATCGTAGTCATCATCGACTTGCTGGTACTATGTTATTATAAATACTCCTATTTCTTCCTTGACGCGCTTTACGACTTTACCGGCATCGAGCTCCATGTCTATAACTTCTTCGCGGCAGCAAGCAACGAACTGTTCGGGACGCATTCGCTCGTCGATCAGATTATCCTTCCGGTCGGTATTTCGTTCTTTACCTTCCAGGCGATGAGCTACTGCATCGACATTTATCGCGGCAAGATCAAGGCTGTCGATAACATTCTCAACTTCGGCTTTTACCTTTCGTTTTTCCCGCAGCTCGTGGCGGGCCCGATTGTGCGTGCCGACAAGTTCGTGCCGCAGCTTTACAAACCGTATTTCCTCCCCCGTCGCGCATTCGGCATGGCCGTATTCTGGATTCTGAACGGACTTGCAAAGAAGATTATCTTGAGCGACTATCTCGCGACAAACTTTGTGGACCGCGTTTTCGATACGCCGCTCCTGTTTACAGGCGTCGAAAACCTGATTGCGCTTTTCGCCTACTCGTTGCAGGTCTATGCCGACTTCTCGGGATATACGGACATCGCTATCGGCGTTGCCCTCCTCATGGGATTCCGCCTGCCGCAGAACTTCAACAGCCCCTACAAAGCAAAAAGCCCCACGGAATTCTGGCGTCGTTGGCACATCTCGCTTTCTAGCTGGTGGCGCGACTACTTGTACATTCCCCTTGGCGGTAACAGAAATGCCACCGTCGGCACGTTCTTCTGGATGGGATTTTTGAGCCTTGTCGCCATACTCCTTTCTGGCAGCATGTGGGTCGGAATCGCACTCGGCGTTTTCTTCCTCTACATCTCGATTGTCGCCTACTTCAAGCCGGAATCCCGCAAGACGATTACCACGAACATGAACGCCATGGCAACGCAGATTGTCGGCGGTTGGTGGCATGGAGCCAGCTGGAACTTCATCATTTGGGGCGGCTTGAACGGCTTTGGCCAGGTATTCAACAAGCTCTGGGTCAAACGTAGCGCGACAGTCCGCGCCTCGATTGCTCTCGGCCTGTTTGCGCTGAGCGCAATTCTCTATAAGCATTTCACAATTCCCATATGCGCGATTACCGCCGTCTGGTTCGGCGTTCTCTTCTTCGGCATTTACTCGACCATCATTTTCCATCTATTCTTCGAAAAGAAAGCAGAACAATACTCAAAGC
>JAEEGG010018889.1_pt1 | contig 13965 bp, 9 predicted proteins | sample 9134161 | NCBI WGS metagenome assembly JAEEGG01 (sample SAMN16246543, study PRJNA631951) | gut metagenome | biome: gut microbiome; feature: rumen; material: CR-attached | host: Bos | place: Iran: Karaj | collected 2018-10 | reverse complement strand
CCGCCTTGTCGTACGTGTTTCCGGTAACTGAGGTGTTATTGTTATTAGTAGTTCCATCTGTTGATCCACCACTGGTATTATCAGAAGGATTAACTACTACAGGTGTGTATCCTGAACTACCTGAAGAACCTGAACCGCTGTCTGAGCTACCGGAACTGCTACCTGAGGAGCCACTGTCTGAGTTACCGGATCCACTTCCAGATTCGTTTCCTGAATTTCCGGATCCGTTATCTGATGAACCTTCGCCTGTTCCTTGACCACTACCAGAACCTTCACCTGTGCCTTCTCCACTGCCGGAGCCTTCGCCTGTACCTTCGCCGCTACCGGAACCTTCACCTGTGCCTTCTCCACTACCGGAGCCTTCGCCCGTGCCTTCTCCGCTACCGGAGCCTTCGCCTGCGCCTTCGCCACTACCGGAGCCTTCACCTGAACCTTCTCCACTACCGGATTCTTCACCACTGCCTTCGCCACTACCGGAGCCTTCGCCTGACTCTTTACCGTTTTCGGTGTTTTCAATAGCACCTTCTACATCGAACACCTGGTTTTCAAATGCATCAGTGTTAGTAAATGTAGCAGTAAATCTGGTTATTTGTGTTTCTTCACCTGCCAGAACAACTTTTAATACTTCGGATGAGATAACAGCTTCTTCTGAAACCTTGTATCCGCATCCCTCTGCTGTACATGTTGCTTCTGCTATACACTTTGTATGATCAGCATTCCAAATATAGGTTGCTTTACCATAAGTATGAGCCGCAAGCTCTAACTCATTACCTTTTTCAAGTATCTGTTCACAGTCACTGCAGTAAAGATCTCCGGTATAGCCTTTTTCCGAACATGTTGAAGCCTTTATATTTATGGTTTCGGTATGTTCATGCTCACATATACTTCTTATAAGAGTTATGGTTGTCTCAGTATTTAAATAATTATCTTTATCTGTTCCCTGATATATAGCTTTAACCGATAAAGGCTTTCCAACCGTAAGCTCTTTTTCAGCATCAGCCGTATCCCATACCCAGTCATCGGGAAGTTCGATCATCCCTACCTTATTTGTACCGAACGCGACAATCTTAGCCTCAGACGGTGAACCCGGTATCTTTTTATCCGAAGGCAGGATCTCGAAACTCCAGTTTTCATCAGAAAGCTGTTTTGCAGCCGAATACATATCTGTTTCTTCCGTATCTATGGCCACTGTATATTTTCCTGCGTTTACCGCTGTGTTTTCCCATGTATCGGTCCCCTGTTTCTTATAGTAGATACCGGTTACAACCACATCCACATTAGGAGTAAATACAGGCTCCTCACAGCTTTCGCCGGTGAATACCACGTTCAAAGGAGCCTCGAATACAAAATCCGAGGACGTTAAAGTATCTCTGCCTTCCGTAGTCAGGGTAATACTGCCCGGCTCTCCTTCATCATTTATTTTTGTTATATTCCTAAATGGATATACCTTAAAAGTATATTCTGTTTCAGGCTTTAATCCTTTTATGACACATCCTGTTTTATTGGTTACGCATATTCTGTTTTCATCCTCATCATATACGGCATATTTTAACGCATGTGCATTGGCTGTCCATGAAAGTTCAACGCTTGTACGTGTTTTTGAAAGGACCTGAACCTCAGGAGCTGTCATTTTAGGAAGCTCCTTTATAGTAAACTTGTTAGCAAAAAAGTCGAGCAGTATTTCATAATTACTGCCATCAAAGCCCTGATCATCCGAAAAGTCCAAAGTTCCGATTCTGTATCTGTAAGTCCCGACTTCTTCGCCTTCAACCCTTCCAAGAGATCCTGTAAAACCTATATGCTCTATTTCTTTTTTCACTTTATCGAGGTCTTCGTTTTCTTCGTCCATATCCACGGTATATTCATAAGAAAACTCCGGATCATCCTCATATTGAAACTTATCATGTTTACCCGGAACGATACAGACGAATCTGTGATCAATATAATAACCCCACGATTTATTACTTAATTTAGACGCAGATCTGTATTTTGTCCCTCCCTCTATATCCAAAGCTATGGAATAATAACCTGCTTTAACAGGTACTTCGCTGGTCCAGATACTGGAACTCCGTTTCTTATAATATACAGTTATCTTACCGATCTCTTCCACGGGAATCTCTGTATAAACCTCTACCCCGTGTGGATAACCGTCATAGTACATGCACTCGCCTGATCTGTCTGTAGGATACTCGATTTCAAACCTGTCTAAGGAAGGCAGGGGCTTCATACGGGATGCCTCCACCGTGGCTCCGTATGAATACATATAATTGTCAAGATCTGAAAATCTGTCCACATTAACATATATTGAATAATCAACCACCTGCTCTGCCGGTAATTCTGAATGAGTAAATGTGATCGAAGTACCGGTAACCACTGATGTATTTATCTTTGTAAAACCTGTCTCATTGTTCACTGTTTCGGTTTTAAAAATATCGTAGCCTGTTACGCCTTCCTCATCCACAGGTTCCCAGCTCAGAGTTATAGAGTCCGCTTCTTCGTCATATGTATAGCCTGGTTCTGAAGGTGCCGGATAAAAGTTTATAACCTCACCATCACCTGTTTCACTGATCGTACCTGTATATTTTTCTCCATAAATATTTGAGAAAAATGAAATTTTCCTGAAGCTGTATCTTCCCGGAGGAAGCTGATCTTCATATACTGCCCAGCAGAGACCGTCCGAGCTTAAATTTATCAGACGGGTCTCAATATCCTGCCATTCATCACTGCCATACTCCCTGTATTGCACCATATTCCCGTAAGCCAATACTAAAGGTCCGTAAACAAGTGATTTCCTGCCGCTCACTGTTTTAAATCTGGGATCTGTAATAATGGCACCGGATCCGGTCTGACCGTCTTTTGGTTTGGTTTCAACACTGATAAAATATGATCTTAGATCATCTCTGTCAGTATATTCTATGACCGGAACTACGACATAATAGCATCTTGAATTCCCCGGAAGCCCCGAATCCGTAAAAGCGGTATCGGTCAGATCACTTCCAACGAGATAAAAATCATTAAGTTCAAATGAATTTAACGCTCTGAAAACATCATATTTTACATTTCCACCCAATGGATCCCATGCTATGGATATACTGTCCCCGGTTCTGCCGGTACATCTTAAGCCTTCAACGGAATGATAATCTGTTTCCGAAACATCGCTTGTAAATACCTGGATATAGAAATTCCCGATATATCCATCGTTATCTTCATAATATTCGGAATAGTCTATCCAGCCTTCATCATCCAGATAAGCAAAGCTCTCTCCCGGATTGGCATAACACTGTGTCGTAAAATTATCAAGTGAACCGCCATATTTAAGAGCGCGCTCGGAAGCTATATTACCATCTGCGGTATTAACAACTACCGCGAATCGTTCGCCTCTTTCCAAAATAACGGGCGAGGCAAGCGGAATAGTATACATACCGGGAAATACTATAGTTCCTTCCGTGTCTGTTATATTAAGTTTTTTGGAAAGATCCGGTTTTCCCTCGCTGTCAATTGCATAAACAGATATATTATATTTAACATTTGCATCATGAGTCAGTAAAGCTACAGCATCGATCGACTCTTTTTCAGAGCCTGAAGCACCGTTTAATGTAAAGACGTTGGCAACTGTATCAAAATCTGTCTCGGTGCATTCACTGCTCAGACTGTTCGTATAAAAATAATTATTATTATAATTATCTGCCTGTTCAGCTTCCAAAACCAATACGTCCGAAAGTGACGGATCTTCGTAAGATATCCAGAAATATGACAAATAAGAAAGTTTATCATCATCCGGATCTGCGAGTGTATCCCACCAGCTGTTACGTATAAGCCATGCGCCATTGTTTTGCGGTAACAGGTCTTTCGGATCCTCTCCGTATTCATAAACATATTCGTCAATCAGATCATTCTCAAAAAACTCTAAAGGGAAATTATCATCCCACCCTACTATATTTACAGCATGGTTAGGACGACCCCCATCAACATTATAATATGTATTATATTCTTCATTATAGCAGCCGTCTTCATCATCATAGCCAACGCATACTGCGCCATTCTCAATTATAGCCTGCTTTACCTGATTCACGTTTTCTTCTATGTTTATATAATAAGCATTCGACAGATGGATCGAGTCACTGTTTTCGGCATAGTCATCAGGTATGCCCGTTACAGCACTCTTTTTATCCGAAGTATCAAACTTAACATAATCACTTAACGGAAACAGTGTTTCGTCTACAGCGCCTCTCCAATTAAAAAGAGTTTTTGCTGCATAAAACTCATCTCCTCCAAAATCGAGGAATGAAGAAGACTTCAGATTAGCCGTAGTCTTATCCTTTTCCTGACCGTCGATCAGAGGATTTTCAGTATTATGATAGGTAAAATAAGCAAGATGAAGCTCACTGTAGTTAATACCGGGCAAAAGATTTTCATATCCTACAGTATCTCTTTTTATGGCACCGTGTATATCCCTGCTGTCAGGGTGACTCATCAGATAACTTTCGATCGCGCCCAAAGTCGAATGTGCCCAGCAGGTTCCCGTCGCTCCCTGATCTCTGACATAGGGGAGTCTGGTATCAAAATACAGATTTAACAGGTCTTTTTCATCCGATGAATAAGGATATGCTGCCGGAACATCCTTTTCTTCCGATCCGATATGCCCCTGTTTTAGCGTATACTTTTCCATTACAAGTATATCCTTAGCTTCTTTCAGGGATATTGAAGGATTTACCGCAGGGATATTATTCTCATATGGCAGACTTATCTTTCCGTTGATCCTGCCGCTGCGCGGGTCATAATCCTCATATTTTTCTTTTTCAGAAGATAATATGAGATCATCCTCATCACCGTTTTCATCTTTGTCGGTATATATCACAAGCGGTTCCGGAGCTTTTTTCTTAGGAGTCCGGGATTCCGCATCATCCGAGACCTCGGCAGCGCTTACTTCTACACTATCCTGTAGTAAAGGCATCACAGGGAGCGATCCGATTGTAAGGATAACCGCGAACATTACAGCAAAGATTCTTTTCTTCAGCATAAATAAACCTCCATCCCAGTCAAGGCTTTTCACATCATTGCAGGCATGAAAAATATTTCATATAAAAATATAGTATCATATCGTTATCAGAAAATCAATAAACAAAGAATTAAAAGGGAACGGCATAACCGTTCCCTAAAAAATATTTACTGCTCCATACCGATTTCAAGAGCCTTCTGGTTAAGGCCGAGCATATCTGCCTTCTTAGCAGGGATACACTTCTGGAGACCCTTGTCAAGTGACTCCTTGGAGATGAAGTTCATCTCTTTGTAGAGCTTTCCGAGAAGGATCATGTTTGCAAGTCCCTTAAGACCGTTCTTGTCTGCTAAGTTGGTAGCAGGTACATAGTAAACGGTAACATCGGTTCTCTCTACCTTGATATCAACTGTTGAGCTGTCTACAAGGATTGTGCCGCCGGGTACTACGCTGTTTACGAACTTCTCTAATGAAGGACGGTTCATAGCAACGAGTACGTCAGGGTTTGTAACAAGGGGTGATCCGATAGCTTCGTCACTGATAACTACGCTACAGTTACATGTACCACCACGCATTTCGGGACCGTATGAAGGCAGCCAGCTGAGCTCCTTGCCTTCTGTAAGTGCTCCGTATACCATAACCTTGCCGGTGAAAAGGATACCCTGTCCACCAAAGCCTGCAAGAAGTACATTCATAGTGTTAGCCATTATTTTGCACCTCCCTCTGCAGTTACATCCTTATATACGCCTAAAGGATAGTAAGGAAGCATATTGTTCTGAAGCCATTCAACAGCAGCCTTAGGGCTGAGACCCCAGTTTGTAGGACAGGTAGAAACTACCTCAACGATAGAATATCCGAGTCCGTCGATCTGGTTCTGGAATGCCTTCTTGATAGCTTTCTTAGCTTCATTTACATGCTTTACGTTATCAACTGTTACACGCTGTGCGAGTGCTACACCGTCAAGAGTTGAAAGCATTTCGCACATTCTGATGGGATAACCTGCTGTCTTTACGTCACGTCCGTAAGGAGTGGTCTGTGTGATCTGTCCGGGAAGTGATGTAGGAGCCATCTGTCCACCGGTCATACCGTAGATTGCGTTGTTGATAAAGATAACTGTGATATTCTCACCACGTGTAGCTGCATGTACGGTCTCACATGTACCGATAGCTGCCAAGTCACCGTCGCCCTGATATGTAAATACTACATTCTCAGGATGAGCACGCTTAACACCTGTAGCAACGGCCTGAGCACGTCCGTGAGGTGCCTGGATCATATCACAATTGAAATAGTTATAACTGAATACAGAACATCCAACAGAAGCGATGCCGACTGCATTGCCTTCAACACCGAGCTCATCGATTGCTTCTGCTACGAGTCTGTGTACTATACCATGCGTACAGCCCGGACAATAATGAAAGGGAATATCTGCTAATGCATGGGGTTTTTCAAATACTACTGCCATTTTTCTACTCTCCTTTCCTTATGCCATAGCTTCGATCTGAGCCAGTACCTCTGCAGGTGTAGGGATGATACCGCCGGTACGTCCGAAGAACTCTACGGGCTTTCTGCCGTTTACAGCAAGCTTAACATCATCTACCATCTGACCCATATTCATTTCTACTACTAAGTACTTCTTAGCAGTGCCGATAGTCTTCTCTAATGCGTCTACAGGGTAAGGCCAAAGTGTGATAGGTCTGAACAGACCTGCCTTGATACCCTTTGCTCTTGCAGCATTAACTGCAGACCTTGATACACGTGAAGAAGCGCCGAATGCTACTACTACGATATCAGCATCCTCTGTTAAGTAGCTCTCTGAACGCTGCTCATTAGCCTTAACAAGCTCATAACGCTCATAACGAGCCTTAACCTTCTCCTCAAGGTCCTTTGCTTCTATATAAAGTGAGTTAACTACATTGTGCTTTCTCTGGTTCTTGTGACCTGATGCTGCCCAAGACTTATCTCCCTCATGTACCTCTGTAGCGTCAGGAAATACAACGGGCTCCATCATCTGTCCTAACATACCGTCTGAAAGGATCATAGCGGGCATTCTGTACTTTTCAGCTGTCTCAAAAGCAAGTGCTACAAAGTCAGCCATCTCCTGTACTGTTGAAGGAGCAAGTACGAATAACTGGAAATCACCGTGGCCAAGTGCCTTGGTTGCCTGCCAGTAGTCTGCCTGTGAAGGCTGGATAGATCCAAGTCCGGGGCCGCCACGCTGTACGTTGATGATAACTGCGGGTACATCTGAACCTGCGATGTAGCTAACGCCCTCTGACTTAAGGCTGATTCCGGGTGATGAAGATGATGTCATGGCACGTACACCTGATCCGGCTGCACCGAGTACCATGTTGATAGCTGCTATTTCCGACTCTGCCTGAAGGAAGGTTCCGCCTACTTTAGGCATCTTCTTTGACAGATATGCGGAAAGCTCTGTCTGAGGCGTGATCGGATATCCGAAGAAATGACGGCAGCCTGCCTGGATAGCAGCCTCGCCAAGTGCCTCATTTCCTTTCATTAAAACTTTCTCTGACATGATTTTATCTCCTTTTTAATCTCTCTCAACTGTAATGCATACATCAGGACACATTGTAGCACAGGACTTACATCCTGAACACTTGCTAGGATCCGTCATGGTAGCCGGATGATAGCCCTTGACATTGAGTCTGTCCTTATCGAGTGCAAGCAGATGCAGAGGACATGCATTTACACACATCTCACAGCCCTTGCAAAGTGACTCGTTGATAGTTACTTTTCCCATTCTTCAAACCTCCTTACCTAATGACTTCTTATATATTGTTCAATTTCTAACGTTATAATGGCTTCTCTCAAGGAGAAGGCTTACACAGAACCGACTTTGTTATCAAACTTGGCGTTCTGCCATACTGTCTTTACATATATATCCACTGGATAGATTTCACATACAGTATCCGCCATGATCATCCCTGTATCGTACAACTCTCTCTGTACTGTATTGCAGATGACCGGCAGGCTTGTTTTCTTTGCGATTGAATCCGCGAATGCAAGTCCTTCGTCAAATATCGCCTGATTGGTGTCCATCATCATATGCGAGTTGTTTACCAGGTATGTAGGCTTAAGTCCTGATACAGCTTCTATCTCTCCCAGTACCTCTACTGCCTCATCTAAGTCAGTGCTCATCGAACGGAACCTGTTGATAACATAGAGCATGTCGTAATTCACTGTCTCAAACTGCGGTCTGAATCTGCCAAGTACTGTAGCTCCGGCATCATCTCCGCCTACATCGATTATCACGACATCCTTTTTCTCAAAGATACCATACATAGCGGCAGGTAGCGAAGGGATATCCAGGTTGGTAGCTCCAAATACCGGAGTAATGACCTCAACTCCTCTTTCTTCAAGTATCCCTCTAAAGTCCGATGTTCTGAAATAAGGGTTTATCAGATCCATGTCCACCAAGGTGACCTTTCTGCCGGCCTTTATATAGTCAAAAGCCAGATTTATCGCAAAATTGGTCTTGCCGCAGCCATAATGCCCGGTCACAACTATAAAATCCTTAAGTTTCTCTATCATAACCTTATGACTGCCTTTCTATATCATTGACACTCCATGTGAATTTTTATACAAAAACCCATGTATAATGTCAAAAACCTCAAACTTCACCTACATAAATTTGTATTATAGCATCCCTGTCAAAATTTAGCAAGAACTTTTTGTATAATAATACAAATAAAAATTATTAACTTTACTATATCAATTCTTTAATATTTGTGGTAATATAGATATATCAAGTTATATGATTAATTTTGAAAGGGGACTCCTATGAAAAAACTTATTACAGGATTTTTCCTGTGCTTACTGGCAGTTGTTGCTCTCGGTACAGTAACCGCCAAAGCTGCCTCAAGCAAATTAACCTTAAAGAAATCTACCACTAAAACAGTCTATGACTACATGTTTATCAGTATATATTCTTCCCTCAAGGAAGCTGATATTGATAAGATTGAGTATAAGCAGGGCAAAATTACCAAAACTGCTGACAAATATTGGAAAGACGCTGATAACGCACAATATTTCTACACAAACGATGACGGCAAGGTTGAAACATCATTCCTTATCTATAGTAACGCTACTTACTCCGTAAGACTTACCACAAAATCAGGTCAAAAATATGTTAAGAGCATCAAGGTTAAGAATTTTGCTGTTACCAGTGAAAATTCAGAGTCTTCTTACTTTATAAAGAAGATATCCGGCCCCAGTGCTAAAGGCAATTATTCAATCACCTGTGATGTAAAGACCCAGCTTACTACAAGATATTCTACTTTCAGAGGAACAAAGAAAGGTGATACCGTAAATCTTGGCGGTGGCAAGTATGTCACAATTATCGAGTACTGGAAAATGAGCAAAAACAATGAAATATATAAACCCAATAAATATGATGACGAGGTTGCTGTTGTAGTTGTTCGTCCCCAGAACCCCGCAGATTTCTATGATAAGCTTTATGATAATGTAAACTTAGAGGAACAGCCTTCATTTTATGATTTCGGTTTTATAAATGATTCAAACTACGAAGAAACATTAAATGCATATGAAGACTATGCCTGGTTTGATGGCGGCGACTATTATGTACCTATCTATAAGAACTTAGGCACCAGGAAATTTATCGTAACCAAAAACACCGTTGTAAAGCCTGCTTATATGAGTTCTTCTCTTGGTTACGACGAGATATCTGGTACTGACTACATGAAGCTCTGGCTTGGCAAGAAGCAGATCGACGGTATATATATTGTTAAGGATGTAGAACTTAAAATCTACGAAAAGTATGATAAGAAAAATAAAGAATTTACTGATGTTGCAGCTTATATTAAGGAAATCTATATGCCTTAAAACTTTATTACATAATGATTATGATTTGGGTCCCCGATCATTCGGGGACCTTTTTATATAACCGAGCAGGTTGATTCCTTCTCTCCTTTCGTAAAAAAAGAGCCCCGATATTCAGAGCTCTCGTAAAAAGAAGAAAAACTTAAAATCAAAGTAGATACTTTGATTACCAGGTGATACTTGCTCCGACTACCTGCACAGCCAGATCAATCATAGATTGACTTCTTGGAGCAGCTGCACCCTCTGCAGGTGCGTATATTACGCATTCTTCTTTTTTAACATAAGTATTAGTTCCACAAGCAGTCCTTAACTCTCTTCTCTATATACTCCTTCTGGTTTTTGTAATCTGTCCAGAGACTGATATAGCCGATACCATGCTGCTTGAGTAACATCTGAGTACCTACCTTTGTACTCATATGAGGGCTTCTTAACTGGATGGCCACCTTAGGTGCAGCTCCATCAGAAAGCAGGAACTCTACCGACTGGTATGCACCGTTTGCACCCGCTACAAAATCCTTTACAGGAACATCTTCCGTAAGTGTCATATTAGGGAAGCTCTCCTTCAGGATCGTCCTGAAATGATCTCTGTCGCAGTGATAAATCTGAGCGTAATCGATACCGTCAATGATCTTTGCTCCGCCCTCTTCATATGTAGGTGCAGGACTCGGCTGATATCCGCCATTCTGAGTGTTATTAGGTATTACATAGCCCTGATATCTTTCATTTGAAGGAGCTCCATTGTTGCTGACAGTTGTATTTGCATTAGCTGTATGCTGATTAACTGAATTATTAATAGCATTTGATATACTCGATGCTGCAGCATCTACCGCATGTCTTGTAACATCACGCTCTACCTCTCTCTTAACCGATCTTAATAATCCGTCTAAGAAACCCATATTATTAACCCTTTCCTTTCTCCGTAAAACATTTATCCCCAATTGTTTTATATCTTACGAATAGAAATTTTATCATATAATAAAATCATAGTCAATATAAATTATTACACCTCATCAGTCAGCTACGCTGACAGCAAGTTTTTAGCCCCACTCAGGGTATCTGGTGATCGTACTCCAGAGACAATCAATAAAGGTGATGTAATCTTCCCTATAAAACAGTCCGTTTGTCTCTTCTTCACCAAATGAACACTTCTTGAATGTAAGCTCTACGTCGCTGTCATTATCAAAGCTATACCATGAACCGGCAGCGTTAGAACCATAGAACATACAATTTGTAAAGGTTACATTGCCACCAAGTTCATATAACTCATCTATACCGTACTCACAGTCATGTATACAGCTGTTAAACACTCTTACATTTCCGCTTTCGTAATAAATGCCGAGTCCGTATACACCGCATCCGAAGAGATCAACATTATAGATACCAACATCTTTACAAGCATATAGATCTATAACGTTACCCTCGCAGTTTCCTCTCGATGTATGACCTGCTGTAAATGAACAAAGCTGTAACCTGTCACAGTCCTCAAATCTGAATACAGCCGAATATCTGGGATCAATGAGGAGTATTGTATCATCAGGATCTTCGTATCCGCCGCTTATCAGCAGATCATCAACATCCTTTATAACAAGTTCAAAGCCATCAAAGTTTTTGTTAAGCTGAACATACTTATGAGAACTGTTAAACTTGACAAGATCAAGGGTTTCAATATAATCACTAAGATTGTATTCACCGGGTGCTATGATCACGCCTGCACCGGGTCTGATAGCATTGATCAGTTCTTCAGCATTGGTTACTACCGTAAAGCCTGATTCTTCAAGGAAAGCCTTGTTATAGTTGTGATTAACAGGCGACCAAAAACCATCCTCATAAACTGGATACTCACCTACATAATCATTGATCATATAGCCGAATCTGCTGTCATTATCTATTACACCGTCTTCATCTATATGCTGTGATACGAGATAAGCCCTGTTTCCAAGATAGTCATACGAATAAAGGAGCTGAGTTATATATCCTTCGTCGCCCTTCTCTATTGTGCTTATGAGCATTCCGTTTTTGTCATAGGTGTACGATGTTTCGATGATATCACCCTTATTATTACCTATTTTTTCAATAAGTCTGCCCTGTGCATCATAGGTATACTTAGTCCTATTATCATATCTGGCATTGTATTCCTCAATACATCTGCCCTTCTTATCATAAGTATATTCTACACCGGTCATGATTTCACCACCGGCATATCTAACGGCATACTCGGTCCTGTTGCCATCAGCATCATACTCATATGTAAGATAAGTATCATATGCGTCATCATTGCCTGTGGAATAGCCTTTAACTAAATTGTTGTTAGCATCATACTCATAAGTGTTAGTCATTACAATATCACCGGGTTCTGAATATGTTACTTCTTTATAATTTCCGTTTTTATCGAACTTAAAATTATATCCTTTAGTACCATTATATGCAGACTCAGTGCTGACCTCTGTAATCTGTCCTCTCTTATTGTACTTGTAAGTAGAAACATAATGATCGCCTAAAGGATCTGAAGAAGATTGGGCCTCTACTGTAATAGTTCTGCCCTTCTTTACAGAAGTACCGATAAAGTAAGAAACATCAACATTGACATCCTTGATCTTTGCTCCCTTTCTCAGTACATATCTGGGATCAAATGTAGGTGAGTAAGGGAATGTAATACTATTAACAGTCTTGCCCTTTGCAACTACCAGCTTGTCATTTGAAACATCCGTCCAGTAAATAGTATTGCCTGACGCAGCCTCGGTATATTTTTTAACAAAGTTAACCTTTATGGATTTAAATTTTGATTTATTCTTTATTGAAGCATTCTGTGCATATATTACCAGTTCTTTGTTCTTTGCATTCTTTACTGAAGGAATAGTAATATTATCATATGTTTCAGTTCTTAAAATAATAGTTGCTGCCGACTTAGCCTTCATCGCTTTCTTAAGCTGCTTTACAGTATAAACAGCCTTAATGGTGTTATCGGACGCCTTTGTCTTTACAGGTGCAATATCTACAAGGGATATAACAAATGTAAGGACAAGGCTAAGGACAAGTATTGTTTTAAATAATCTTTGAATAGATTTTTTCATAACGGAATACTCCTTGAGTGAAATTTAATTAATTATATACGCTTGATTCGCATACCTGTGAGGATAAAGCCATAATCAGACTTAGTTGACTTTTTGAAGGTATAAGTAATCTGATAATTAGCTGCTTCACCTGCTTCACCCTGTCCCCAGTAACCAAAGAATACTTTCTTTGTTGCAGTATATGTTTTACCTTTCTTCTTTACTGAAAAAGCTCTCTCATATATTCCTGTTTCAGTTTCATAGTTTTCAAATCTAACCACAGGGCCAAACTCATCTGAAGTATATGCATCTTCCATATATCCATCATTTGCACCCCATCTAAGATCGTCAACTACTAATTTCTTTCCAAAGAAATTTAAACCCTGCTTTTTAAGTTTTTTAGGAGATATCTTATAATAATCAATCCAACCATATCCAAGATCTTCTGTATGTACAAGTTCTCCCTCTACAAAAGGAAGACATAAAGAAGCAACTTCTGTCATCCAATTCTGATTGAAATCAAATGCAACTTCACTGTAATCATAATCCATACGAATAAGTGCTTCCCATTCATAACAGCCAAAGTCTTCTATAAACTGCTTTATAGGTGTCTCGTAACTGCTTTTGTCCTCTGTTGTAGCTGCTGAAACCATAATGTTGCCGCAGCACAGAGCAAGTATAAGTGTCATTACTACTAATTTGAATGCTTTTTTCATAGTTTTGATCCTTTCTTATTTGTTATTATGATACAGAAGCTTTATTATCAAAGTTTATTTGATAATAAAATACTTCTGTCATTATACAGGATATTAAAAGTATAACACACCTTCAGGAATATTACACTATTAATCTTACTAATTCTTCCTTTTATTTTATTCTTGTATCGTCAGGATTTATTCTCAATCCTGTCCGGTTGGAAAATGCATTTGCCAATGATGCTAAGCATCATTGACATTTTTCCTATGATACTCGTTGACCAGGGAGCGATATCCCAATTGCTTTATGTCATCATATCGAAGATAATAGTTACGTTTGCTGTGCTTTCCGGTATATATGTAACGT